>MDTD01170207.1_pt1 | contig 13007 bp, 13 predicted proteins | sample 811221 | NCBI WGS metagenome assembly MDTD01 (sample SAMN05326646, study PRJNA326480) | marine metagenome | isolation source: seawater | place: Pacific Ocean: South West | collected 2011 | reverse complement strand
TTTTTTCTATATTTTTTCTGATTTAAATAAACAAAACATTGATGACACGATAAACTAAAAACAGATAATGAAAAAGCTATATTTAATCAGTAATGATAAAATTTGGTTTAAAAAAAATAATTATACATCGAATAATGATTTAAATAATATTTTATCATGTTTAAATAAAAATTTTAATGTTGAATTAATTTGTAGAAAAAGTAATAAAAAATTTGAGTACGAGATTTCAGAAAAAATCAAATTTTCTAAAATATCCGATATAAGTGATAAAGAAATAAATATACTTATGATTTCTATTTCACCATTTAATTTTTTTTCTTTATTGAAAATGATCTTTTTTGGGAAAAGAATTAAAGGATATGTTTATTTGAGAAGTGATGGATTTTTAGAGTACAAATTCCGATATGGAAAATTAGGATATTTTATTTATTTTTTTATGTTTAATATTATCAAAAAAAAACTCAAAATTTTATCATGCTCTAATAATTTTACTAATGTTAAAGTAAATAAAATTCTGCATCCATCCGAATTAGATTGGAGATGGTTTAAAAAAAGGCAAAATATAAAAAAGTTTAAAACAGATTTTTTATATATTGGGAGATTTACTAAAGACAAAGGATCTATTTTTATCACAAAAATTTTTAAAGAATATCTAAGGAATTATGACTTGATATTTGCAGGAACTAAAAAAAAATTTGTTGAAAAAAAATATTATAGTAAGAACATTAAATTTATTGGACCAATTACCAGCATACAAAAATTGATTAATTTATACGACTCATCAAAAATATTTATACTTCCTTCTTTTATAGAGGGTTTTCCAAAAGTCATATCAGAATCCTTGTCAAGATTGAGACCAGTAATTATTTTTGAAGATATAAAGTATGTTGTTCATGGAAGGAAGGGCATTTTTGTTTGTAAAAGGGATGAGCGGAGTTTAGAAAAAACAATAAACTATGTATTAAAAAATTATAAAATTATACAAAAAGATATAAAAAAAAATTATTTTTATACTAAAAATAATTTTATGAGAGAGCTTAAGAATTCAATAAAAATATGATTAGATTAAATCAATTCTCTAAATATTTTTTTGGTTATGGAGTTACTTTTTTTCCTCTTTTACTGATTATAGGTCCATTAATTTCTGAAATATTTTTGATTTTATCAATAGTTTTTGCAACATATTCAATCATAGCAGAAAAAAATTATAAATACTTTAATAACAAATTTTTTTTATTCTTTTTGTTTTTTTATTTAATTATTTTAACTTCAACTTTATTAAACTTCTACGGCTTTGATACATCAAAATCTGCAATTTTTTATTTTCGAATACCTTTATTTGCTATTTCTGTTTGGTATATTTTAGATAAATTTCAAATATTTAATAAAAAAATATTATTTTTTTACAGTCTTTTGTTAGCTTTAATCATTATAGACTCACTTATACAATATTTTTATGGAAAAAATATATTCGGTTATGAGATATTAAGAGGTCGTGTTTCAAGTTTTTTTGGTGATGAATTAATTCTTGGTGGATTTATTTTAAGACTAATTCCTTTTTTGTTGATTTATCTTATTATGAATAATTTCATAAGCGATAAAAAAATTAATTATTATCATTTGTTTTTATTAGCTTTGGGTTGTTTAACAATTTATTTATCTGGAGAGAGAACATCTTTTTTTTTACTAATTCTTTTTTTTATCGTAATTTATTTTATTAATAGACACTTAAGAAAATTTATAATTTACCTTATAGTTACATCAGTTTTGAGTGTGTTAGTAATTCCTAATTTAAAAGTTTCAAATGAATTTAATCCAACAAAAAGAATGTTTATAAAATCATTTAATCAAATTGTAGGTAAAGGCGAGGAGCAATACGAACAACATAAGAAAAAGATTTTTGATAAAGTTTATATTTTTTCTCATGATCACCATGGTCATTATATGCTTTCTTATAAAATTTTTAAAGATTATCCATTAATTGGATCTGGCGTGAGGGGTTTTAGATATCTTTGTAGAAATAAAATATATATTTTGGAGAAAAATGATGGTTGTTCGACTCACCCTCATAATACTTATGTACAAATTTTAGTTTCCATGGGCTTGATTGGAATATCTTTTATAATTTTTGCATTATATTATTTCGTGAAAGAAATTTTTATTAATAGAAAAGAAATTAATCAAAAAAAGATTTTCGACAAATACAAGGTTTCAAAAAGTATTATAATTTCTGCTATTTTTATAAATCTATGGCCGTTGATACCTAGTGGAAATTTTTTTAATAATTGGGTGTCTATGATTTATTTTTATCCTATCGGATTTTATCTTTATTTTATAAATGCAAAAATTAGTTAGCATAATCATAAATTGTTATAATGGAGAAAAATATTTACATAAAACTTTAGAGTCTGTAAAATCTCAAAATCACAAGAATTTTGAGTTAATATTTATTGACAATAGCTCCACTGATAATACTGCAAAAATTTTCAAATCATTTAAAGATAAACGATTTAAATATTTTAAAACAAAAAAAAAATTGAAATTGTATAAAGCTAGAAATTTAGCACTTAAAAGATGTAATGGTGAATTCATCACTTTTTTAGATGCAGATGACTGGTGGGATGAGCAATTTTTAAAATCAAGAAAAAAATTTTTTAATTCTAACAAATTATATGGTTTTGCTTTTTCAAATTGTTATCATTATTACGAAAAAAATAAAAAATATAAAAAATTTTTGAATAAAGAATTACCCTCAGGAGATATATTAAATAGCTTATTAAAATTTTATTTCGTAAAATTGAGCACGATTATAATAAAAAAAAAAGTTATTAAACAATTCAAATTTAATTCTGACTATAATATTATAGGTGATTATGATTTTATCCTCAAAATTTCGGAAAAGTATAAAGGAATGGCGTTCCAAGATTTTTTAGTAAATATCAGAATTCATAAAAATAATTTTACACACAACAATAGAGGAATATTTTATAAAGAATTTAAAAATTGGTTAAAGGAACAAGATTTTACAAAATATTATTTTAAAAAAAATGAACAAAAATTAAGAGAGAAACTTGAATATTTGAGATTAATTAATCTTTTATTGAATTTCAAAAATCCTAGTTTGATTTTTGACATTCTCAAGTATCCTTTTTCAGTTCTAAAATTTAAATTATTATTTATTTATTTTTTGCCAGATTTTTTGATAAAATTAAAATCTAAATATTTTTAGGTAATTATTTTGTTTACTAGAAAAGCCTCCGCAAAATTTAAACCTACCACACCACCCCTAAATAAAGATAAAGCTTGAATATTTTTTAAAGATCTAGGATGAGGAGGTTTTCTTAATTCGAATTTATAACAATTTAAAAGCTTTTCTTTTTTTTTTATGTATTTGTGAGTATCAACAAAATAATTTGGGCAAAATAATCTTCCATGTTGATTTATACCCCAATCGGTAGATGATGGTATTTCAAAGCTAAGAAGTTTTTTTATTGTGTAATCATTATTAGGTCTTGAGGCAACAAAAGTCGAAAAAAAAGTTTGATAATGATCGATATTTAAGTCGTATTCATAATGTGTATAAACTATATCTGGTTTATATTTTTTAAAATAACCCACAATTAAATTTGTTAAGTAGTTGTGAGGGTAGGTATTGAGTTCTAAGTTTTTCAAATTAAGAAAATCCACTATTTGAAATTTTCCAATTTTAGCAGCATTAATGGCCATTTTTTTTCTTTTGGAAATCTCTTTTAATGGTTGGTTTGTTTCTTTTTTTTTATACCTACCAGAAACACCTTCAGTTACAAATAAAACATATACTTTATCTCCTTCGTCTACATGTTTTAAAAGTGTTCCCCCACATCCTAAAACCTCATCATCTGGGTGCGCAGCAACTACAAAGACTCTCTTCATAATTAATTGTTAGAAATATTTATAAATTTGTAGTATCAATTTTTATAATGAAAAGCCAACTTTCAATTGTTCAAAAAAGAGCAATTTCATCAAAAAATTTACAAAATAGACTTAATCTTAATAAAAAGCTTGGATCCAAGGACTTAACTAAGTGGCTTTTTAGAAGATATAAAATAAAAAAAAAAGATGTAATTTTAGAACTTGGATGTGGGATAGGAAATCATGTAATAAAACAAGCAAAAATGGTGGGAAATGAGGGATTAATTATCGCAACAGATTATTCAAGAAAATCTCTCAGACTTTTAAGAAAAAATCTTAGAACTAAAAATGTAAAAATTAAATGTATTTCAATGGATGATGTTCCGAAATATTTGGAAAAAAAAAATATAATGTTCGATAAAATAATCTCCTCCTATGCGCTTTACTATGCAAAAAATCCACTTAAAATTATCAAAAAATGTTCAAAATATCTTAAAACAAATGGTAGTTTTTTAATCACTGTTCCATGTTATCCGCATACTTTAACTAAATTTGCTCTTAATGAAAAAACATTACCGGCAATTGCGAAAAAATACATAGATTTTTCATCTAAAAAGATTTCAGTATTTTTAAGATCTAAAAAATATAAAAAAAAAATATATAATTTTCAAAATATACTTAGGTTTAGCAAAATTACTGATTTACTAGAATTTTATAGATCTACTGTTTTTTATAATAAAAAAAGCGAAAAAAAACTTGTCAAACTTTTTGAATTGGCTAAAAAAAAATCAGATCATTTTAAAATTATCAAATCAGCAAAACTTTACATGTTTCAAATAAAATAAATAATATAATGGATTATTTATATATATTGATTTTTTTTTTATATTTAATTATTTAATTTTTTTCAATTTTGATTTTTTAAAAAAAAAATTAATTATAGTTGATAAACCTGACGGAAAATTAAAAAAACATAAACATCCTGTTTCTTTATTAGGTGGCCTTATAATTTTATTGAATTTTTATTTAGCAATTTTAATTTTTAAGATGTTAAGTATTAATGAACAAATTTTCAATATTGAATTTGTTTATATAATACTTTTTTTAAGTTCTTTATTTTATCTAATAGGATTAATAGATGACATAAAAAATTTATCCCCAAATTTAAAATTATTTTTAGTTTGTTCATCTTTTCTTATAGTAGCTTTCTTATTTCCAGAAATTAAATTGGTATATATTAAAATTTCTTTTTTAGAAAAAACCTACTATTTTAATAATTTTTCAGTGGTTTTTTTATTGTTTTCTTTTGCTTTACTTACAAATGCTTTGAATATGTTCGATGGTATAAATATGCAATTGATCATTTATAGTATTTTTATTTTTTTTATATTTGTGTTAAAAGGTTTCTTTTCTTATTTCTTTATTTCAATTATAATTTGTCTGATATTTTTAAGTATACTTAATTATAAAAATAAAATTTTTTTAGGGGATAGTGGTGGCTATTTATTAAGTTCAATAATAGGATGTACTTTTATATATCAGTATAAATTTTTTGATAATTTTTTATATGGTGATGAAATTTTTATAATATTATTAATACCTTCAATTGATATGCTTAGATTATTTTTGGTGAGATTGATTAAAAAAAAGAGTCCCTTTAAAGGAGATTTGAATCATCTGCACCATATTGTCAATAGCTACATAAGAAATGACAATTTAACAATTATTTGCACATTATTTCTCAGCGCACTACCCTCACTGATGTTGCTTTTTGAGTTTAAAACGTATTATATTTTTGTTATAAATATCATTATTTATTCTTTAGTAATCACCTATCTTAAAAAAAAATTATAATATGGAAGCTTTAGTTACAGGAGGTGCAGGTTATATTGGAAGTACTGTATCAAACTTTTTAATAGATTTAGGACATGAGGTTACAATTATCGACAATTTATCAACAGGAAATAAAAAAAATATTCCAAAAAGAGCTACGTTTTATAAACTTGATATATCTGACACAAAAAAAATTGAAAAAGTTTTTTATAAAAACAAATTTGATGTGGTTTTTCATTTTGCCGCTTTCATAAATAATGAAGAGTCAATTAAAAATCCAAAAAAATACTACAAAAACAACTTTTTAAAAGGAAAAATATTTTTTGAAAACTGCATAAGAAACAAGGTTAATAAGATTATTTATTCATCAACTGCTGCAGTTTATGGAAATAAAAATAAAAAAGTTAGTGAAACAGATAATTTAAATCCAATGTCAGCTTATCCAAAATCAAAATTAAAATTAGAAAATTTTTTGAAAAAAAAAAAGAAATTTATAAGTTGTATTATTCTAAGATATTTTAATGTAGCAGGTGCGGATTATAAATTAAGATGTGGTTTTGATGTAAAGAAGGGCTATAATTTGATTTTAAATTTATGTGCCGCAGGAATAAGAAATAAAAAATTTATAATTAATGGAAATAATTATAAGACTAAAGATGGGACTCCAATTAGAGATTATGTTCATGTTGAGGATCTAGCAAAAATCCATTTACTTACAGCAAATTTAATTCAAAAAAAAAAAATCTTTAAAATTTTTAATTGTGGATATGGCAATGGTTTTTCTGTAAATCAAATTTTGAGAAAATTTAATTTCTTATTAAAAAATAAGATTAATTATAAAATTGGAAAAAGAAGAAATAGTGATATAATAATTTCAATTGCAAATCCCAACAAATTGATTAAAGAAACAAATTGGAGACCAAAATTTAATAATTTAGATTACATTTTAAAATCATCTTTAAGTTGGTATAGAAAAAATATTTAATTTTTTGTGATTTGAATTTTAGATTAAAATTTAATTATGATTAAAAATAAAAGAATCCTCGTAATTGGAGCTGGTGGTTTCATTGGAGGGCATCTCGTAAATAGACTTTTGAAAAACGGAAATTCTATTACTAGTGCTGACATAAAGCCAAAAGAATATTGGTTTCAAGACTTTGATGATGTCAATAATTATTATTCAATGGATATGAGGGATATTGAAAATTGTAGAAAAGTAACTCAAAATATTGATTATGTATTTAACATGGCTTGTAACATGGGTGGTATGGGATTTATTGAAAATAATAAAGCTGAGTGCATGCAGTCAGTTCTTATTAATACAAATTTACTAATTTCTTGTAAAGAGAGCAAAATAGAAAAATATTTTTTTTCTTCAAGTGCTTGTGCTTATAACACTAGAAAACAAAAAAATGTTTTTATAGAGGGACTGAAAGAAGAAGATGCATATCCTGCAGATCCAGAAGATGGATATGGTTGGGAAAAGTTATTTAGTGAACGTATGTGCAGACACTTTATGGAAGATTATAACATACCTGTAAGAGTAGCAAGATATCATAATATTTATGGGCCTTATGGTACATTTGATGGCGGACGCGAAAAAGCTCCAGCCGCGTTATGTCGAAAAGTAATTAAAGCGAAAAAAAATAATGAAAATAAAATAGAAGTTTGGGGCGATGGAAAGCAAACCCGAACTTTTTTATATATTGATGATTGTATTGAGGGAACTTTGAGATTGTTTGAGTCTGATTACTCAGAACCTGTTAACATTGGAAGTGATGAGCAGGTCTCTATAAATCAAATGATAGAAATTATTGAAAATATTTCTGGAACAAAAAAATTAGAACGAGTTTATCAGCTAGATAAACCTAAGGGTGTTAGAGGAAGATCTAGTAATAATGATTTAGTAAAAAAAATTTTAAATTGGAGTTTTAAAATTCAATTAAAAGATGGTCTTAAAAAAACCTATGATTGGATTGATGCTGAAATCAATAAACAGGGCTCAAACATCAGTAGATTTACAAAGTCTTAAATATTGCCTAAAAATAAGGAATGACACGAAAAATAATTTTTAAAAAAATAAGATTTAACAATATCCACGTTAAAAATTTTGACAAATGTATTACCAAAAAAGGATTATTTGTCTTTCCAGCTGGTCCAGCTTTAGCCTCAATTCAGAAATCGAGTGAGTATTACAAATCAATCCAAAAAGCAGATTTAGTTTTTTTTGATAGTGGTTTTTTTGTTTTATTACTTAAAATTTTTAAAAATATAAATGTGAAAAAATTTTCAGGTTATAAATTTTTAAGTTTATTTTTTGATTATTTAAAACTAAATAAAGATAAATCTATTTTTTCTATAGATCCAAGTTTTGAATTTTCGAAATCAAATAAATCTTTCTTAAAAAATTTAGGTTTAAAAAAAATGCATAATTATGTTGCTCCGAAATATAATTCATCAGAATTAACTGATAAAAAATTATTAAACTTGATCAATAAAGTAAAACCGAATTTCATTTTAGTTAATATTGGAGGGGGAACACAAGAGATTTTGGGTTTATATCTTAAGGAAAAATTGAGATTTAAATCAACAATTCTATGCACAGGAGCAGCAATTTCTTTTTTTACTAAAGATCAAGCTCCAATTAATAATTTTATAGATAAATTTTATCTTGGCTGGCTTTTAAGACTAATTTTTAATCCATTTATTTTTTTTAAAAGATATATCTTTGGTCTTAAATTAATACCAATGGTAATTTTTAGCAAAATAAAAATCTTAAATTAAGATAATATTTTTAACTTGTGTAGGTAAAATAATTATGATGTATAATATAGATTTTATTTAGATGAAAAAAAAAATAGCTTTAATTTTTGGTGTTACTGGTCAAGATGGTGCTTATTTATCGAAGTTTTTACTCAAAAAAAAATATAAAGTTTATGGAGTGAAAAGAAGATCATCAATAATTAATACTAGTAGAATAGATGATATATACAACGATATAAATTCCAAATCTAATTTTGTCTTACTTTATGGAGACTTAACAGACTCTTCCTCAATATTAAGTCTAATTAAAAAAACCAAACCTGATGAAATTTATAATTTAGCAGCTCAATCACATGTACAAGTTTCTTTTGAGGTACCTGAATATTCTGCAGAAGTAAATAGTGTAGGAACTTTAAGAATTTTAGAAGCTATTAAAAATTTGAATTTAGAAAAAAAAATTAAATTTTACCAAGCAGGAACCTCTGAAATGTTTGGAAAAACCAAAGAAAAATTTCAAAATGAAAATACTCCGTTTTATCCAGCTAGCCCATATGGTGTTTCAAAAGTTTTTGCACATTGGATTACTGTCAATTACAGAGAAGCCTATAATATTTTTGCTTGTAATGGAGTCTTATTTAATCATGAAAGTCCAATAAGAGGTGAAACATTTGTAACAAAAAAAATTATACAAGGATTAATTAATATTAAAAATGGAAATCAAAAGAAATTATTTCTAGGCAATTTATATTCCAAAAGAGACTGGGGACATGCTAGAGATTATGTTGAAGCGATGTGGCAAATGTTACAACAAAAAAAACCAAATGATTATGTTATTGCCACTGGAAAAACTTTTACCATCAAAGAATTTGTAAATAAAGCAGCAAAAAAAATTGGGTTTAAAATTAAATGGGTTGGTAGTGGCTTAAATGAAAAAGCGATTGATATTAAAAATAAAAAAGTGATTATTGAATGTAAAAAAAGATATTTTAGACCAGTTGAGGTTGATTATTTAAAAGGGAATGCAAATAGAGCAAAAAAATTATTAAAGTGGTATCCTAAAATATCATTGGATAAATTGATTGATGAAATGATAAAATATGAAATAAAAATTTATAATGATAAATTATAAAAGTAAGATATTTGTCGCTGGACATAAAGGAATGCTCGGCTCAGCAATTTTAAGAATATTAAAAAGAAAGGGATATAAAAAACTTCTAATAATCGATAAAAAAAAACTTGATTTGAGAAATCAAAAATCTGTTAAAAAATTTTTAGAAATTCAAAAACCTGATGCAATCATTATTGCTGCAGCTAAAGTTGGAGGAATAAAAGCTAATATTGATTATCCTGCGAGTTTTATGACAGATAATTTACAAATTCAAACAAATCTTATTTCATCCAGTTATGAAACCAATGTAAAAAAATTAATCTTATTTGGGTCAAGCTGTATTTATCCCAAAGACTTAAAAAAACCGATTAAAGAAAACCAAATATTGACGGGATCTTTAGAAAGTACAAATGAAAGTTATTCTATAGCTAAAATTGCAGGATTAAAAATGATTGAGGCATTTAATAAACAATACAAAACAAATTATATTTGTTTGATGCCATGTAATCTATTTGGCCCAAATGATAATTATGATTTAAAAAATTCACATTTTTTACCTGCGTTAATTAGAAAAATTTCTACAGCAAGTAAAAAAAACAAAATCGTGAAATTATGGGGAACAGGCAGACCTTTGAGAGAAATTTTATACGTTGATGAAGTTGCAGAGGCTTGTGAATATTTTTTAAAAAAAAAAACTGATACAAGTCTAATTAATATTGGATCCTCAGTGGAGATGACAATTAAAGATTATGCATTTAAAGTGAAAAATAAGATTGACCCAAAAGTTTTGATTAAATTTGACAATAATAACAAGTTAGATGGCGTAAAAAGAAAGAAATTAGATATTTCATTAGCAGCCCGACATGGATGGAAAGCTAAAATGAACTTTTCAAAAGCATTGGATATAACTATTGAGGATTTTAACAATTCTCTTAAATAGAGATTTATGATTTTATATCAAATACTTATTTTTTTGATAAGTATAATATTTATATCTTTATCAATAGCAGGATATGGAAGAATCATCAATTTAAACTTAAAAAGAAATTTTTTTTTAGATATATTTTTAGGTGTTGTAATAATCTCATTCATTATTACTTTCCTTCATTTTTTTCTAAAGATAAATCTTTTAATAAGTTTTTTAATATTTACATCTGGAATATTTGCTTTTTTCTACAAAAAAAATATCAGTGATTTGAAAATATTTCAAATTAGAAATATTTATTTTTTAATAATAATTTCTTTTTTTATTCCTATTTTTTTATCTCAAAAATATCATGAAGATTTTGGCTATTATCATCTTCCATATGCATTAAGTTTTATTGAGGAAAAAATAATTTTTGGATTTGCAAACATTGATAAATCTTATGTATACAATTCTATTTGGCTTAATTTGTACTCAGTATTTTTCTTAAGTGATAAAAATTTTGATTTTTTAACAGTACCTAGTTTTGTATTGTTTTTAAGTTTTATATTGTTTGCTATACATCAAATAATCTTAAAACATGAAAAATCAGCTAGTGATAATTTCCTATTAATTATATTATTCTATTTTATTCTTAAATTTACAAGAATTTCTGAATTTGGTGTTGATATACCTGCTGCAATTTTCTGTATTCTTTCTTTTTATTATTTTTTAAAATTTTCTGAAACAGATCTTTTTCATGAAAAGAGAGAATATTTTTTTTTAGTTTTGATATTTTCAATTTTTTCAATTTTAATAAAATTTAGTACTATCCCATTAGTATTCTTACCAGTATTTTTATACTTAAAGTATTTTAAGGATTTAAGTTTAGAAATATTTAGAACTAGGTTTTTATTTATTTATATTTTACTAATCATATTTTTTATTCAACAATTTATTTTTACAGGTTGTTTACTTTTTCCATCAAATTTTTCATGTTTAAGTGTTAGTTGGTTTAATCAAGATAATATAAATTTAACAAAACAACTTGAGCTTACTAACAAAGGTTATTTTAGTTTAGCAAAAGATATTTATACACCAGAAGAATACTTGAAAAATTTAAATTGGTTAAGTTTTTGGTTTAAAAGAAATATTATAGAAATTTCAGAGCATCTTTTAACTGCATATTTGCCTATATTTCTATTTCTATTTTTTCAAAAAAAAAAAAATGAAGAAAAATTAATTTTAAATAATAAAGTTTGGATATATTTATTTTTGATTTTGAGTTTATTATTTTGGCTAAACTTCTCACCAGTTTACAGATTTGCAATACATTTATTTTTAATTTTAATATTTGTTCTATTAAATGATAGCATTGCATCAAAAAATTTTTCTAAAAAAGTTTTTTTTATTTTTTTAATGACTTTTATTTTTTATAGTTTTTCAAAAAATATTATAAGATTAAATAAACTCGAAAATATATTTCTTGGTACTTTAAAAATAGAAAATAAATATGTATTAGATGAAAAGAATATAAATCAAATAGTAAAAATTTATCGGCCAGATGTTGAAAGTAATTCAATAAATGGTTGGCAGGGGCGGTTATGTTGGGATATTCCATTTATTTGTTCTTACAATAAGCTGGAAGTAAAAAAAAAAAATGGATATTTGTTTATTAATAAATTAAAAAATTAAACATGATTGATAGAGATACATTTAAACTTTCAATTGTAATTCCTTGTTATAATGAAAAAAATACAATTGAAAATATTTTAAATAAAATTAATAAAAGTTTAAAAAACTATAATATTTTAAAATTTGAAATTATAATTGTTGACGATTACTCAAAGGATGGAACATCAAAACTATTAAAAAACTTAGCATATGATGACAAAATACAAATTTATTTTCATGATAATAATTTAGGAAAAGGTGCTGCAATACATACTGCACTTAAATATATAACTGGCGATATTACTCTTATACAAGATGCAGATTTGGAATATGATCCTCTTGATTATAATAGATTACTAGTCCCTTTTTTTGAGGCCAATGCTGATATTGTTTATGGTTCTAGATTTCTTGGAGGAGGAAAATATGTGAGAATACATTTTTTTTGGCATTACATGGCTAATAAAATTTTAACTTTTATGTGTAATTTATTCATTAATTTAAATTTAACAGATATGGAGACTGGATATAAGGTCTTTAAGACTTCAGTTTTAAAAAGTATTAATCTTAAAGAAAAAAGTTTTTCGTTTGAACCCGAAGTCACTATCAAATTAGCAAAAAAAAAATATAAATTTTTTGAAGTACCTATCACTTATAATGGAAGATCGTACGAAGAGGGGAAAAAAATTGGTCTAAAAGATGCATTTATTGCATTAAAAACCATTATTTTTTATTCTTTGAAGAAATAATCATTTTTTTATTTTTCTTTGACTATAATTTTTCTTTAGGTATAAATACGTCGCCTGGTGATTATAGCGAAGAGGTAATACCCGATCC
>MDTD01040414.1_pt1 | contig 13007 bp, 14 predicted proteins | sample 811221 | NCBI WGS metagenome assembly MDTD01 (sample SAMN05326646, study PRJNA326480) | marine metagenome | isolation source: seawater | place: Pacific Ocean: South West | collected 2011 | reverse complement strand
TTTTCACAAGTTTATGTAAGACAACTTTTCACAGATTATAGTCTTATTTTTTGAATAGAGAATAATTATCGAACAGCAACACTAAAAAATTTATGCTCTCTTATGAGGTCTTCATATCCAGAAACAAACTCTTGACCCGAAACTCTATTTTTACCCTGCATTTGAATTACATCTATAGAAATTGAAGAATTTTTACCGCATTGAATAACCATGTTATCTTTTGAAGGTTCGATATATCCTGGTCCTTTGTCTAATTTTGATTGATTTCCCCTTGCTTTTAAAATCTTGATTCTTCTATCCCCTAAATAAGTGTAAGTACCGTATTTTGAACCTAATGCATTAATTTTCCTTACAACGGTTTCGCCAGTTTCTTGGGCCCAGTCTATTTGCAGTAAATCCTTTGCTATTTTGGGGGCAAGCGAAGCCTTTTGATGATCTTGTACATAATGTTTTGCATCGCCTTCCTCTAAGTTATCTAAAAAGATATTTAAATTCTCTCTACTCAGGTTAATTAATTTTTCTTGAGCAGAATTTAAATCATCATTTTCTTTTAAATCTGTAGCATGCATTTCGTATACAGGGCCTTCATCTAGGCCTTCAGACATCTTCATGTAGCTAATCCCAATTTCTTTATCCCCATTGAGAATAGCGTATTCCATTGGAGAGGCGCCCCTCCACCTTGGTAATAAAGAAGCATGCACATTGATACAGCCGAGTTTAGGAATGTTAAGTATGTTGGTAGGGACTAAAAGGCCGTAGGCAACAACCAAGATTATATCGGGGTTCAGATCTGTTAACATCTCCACTGTTTCGTCATTTTTTAAAACCTCCGGCTGCATGACTGGTAATCCTTTTCTTAAAGCTAAATCTTTGACAGCACTCGATTGAATTTTTTTACCTCTGCCGGATTTTCTATCTGGTTGGGTTAAGACGCCTACAATTTCATGCTTTGAATCTAGCACCATCTCTAAATGTTGCTTAGCAAAGTCGGGCGTTCCAGCAAATACAATTTTCATAGACTAGGTACTTTTTGCCTTGGATAGTTTTTTTCTAATCATTTCTCTTTTCACATTTGAAATCGAATCCACCATCATTTTACCTTCAAGATGATCCATCTCATGTTGAACCACAACAGATAAAAGCCCATTAGCAATTAACGTTTGATCTTGGCCTTTTTCATCCTGGAAAGATATTTCTATTTCTGAGGGCCTTTCAAGCTCTTCGTAAAAGCCCGGAACGGAAAGGCACCCTTCTGAATATGTCTTCAGCTCTGGATTAATCACCTTATTGAGTACCGGGTTAATCAGTACTATGGGCTCATCTTTCTTTTCGCTTATATCAACTACTATAACCCTTTTATGAACATCTACCTGAGTAGCGGCAAGCCCAATTCCTGAACCTTCATACATAGTTTCTAACATATCTTCTGTTAGCTTTTTAAGTGAATCATCAACTTTATCTACGGCCTTGGCCACAGTCCTTAATCGAGGATCTGGAAATATTAAAATTTTTAACAAGGGCATGATTTAATTTTGGATATATTAGTATACAATTTTTGTTTTGGAGAAAATTGTGACTGTAACTGTATCAATACTAATAGGATCCGAATCAGATTTAGATCTCGCGAACAAATGTTCTGAGACCCTAGATTCATTATCAATAACTAATTCTATTCAAGTTTTATCTGCCCATAGAACGCCTGGCTTACTAGAAACTCATATCAGAGAGTGTGAATCAGGAGGAACAAAAGTTTTCATTGCTATGGCCGGATTGGCTGCTCATTTAGCAGGAGCAGTGGCTTCCAAAACAGTTCTACCGGTAATAGGAGTGCCCGGAGATGGCGGACCTCTGAGTGGAATGGATGCTCTTTTATCGACAGTGCAAATGCCTAAAGGCATTCCTGTTGCTACAGTTGCCATAGGTTCAGCAGGTGCAATTAACTCTGCTTACTTGGCGGCACAAATGTTGGGAATAGAATCAGAAGAAACAAGATCAGCCTTATTAAAGGTAAGAGAAGATGGAGTTGAGGCCATAAAAGAGTCTAATAAAAAGCTAGCTGACTCATAGCTGATGAGTTCTCTTGCCTCTGTGCTTGAACATCTAAAGTCCGGAGGAGTAATAGCTTATCCAACAGAAGGAGTATGGGGATTCGGTTGTGATCCAAACAACCAAGATGCAATCAATAATCTTTTAACTATAAAAGAAAGATCTTATGAAAAGGGCCTTATATTGATAGGCTCTAAATTTGAACAATTCTTCCAATACTCCCACGCAGAAGAGTATAAGGATAAGTTAATGACAAAATGGCCTGGACCACACACTTGGCTCGTTCCTTCTAAACATGGCTTGAGTAATCTAATAAAAGGTAACCACGATAAAGTAGCTTTAAGATTAAGCAGTCATGAGACAGTATGTAAACTTTGTGACTCTTTTGAGGGGCCCCTAGTTTCTACATCAGCTAATAAAGAAGGCATGCCCACTCTAACTAGCCCTGATGAAATCTTGCAAAGCTTTCCTAGCGTCAAGGTTATGGAAGGCAGGCTCGGTGGACATAACAAACCAACAACCATTCAAGATGTGGTTACAGATATAATTTTGAGGTAATCATGTCATCTAAAAGAAAATTCGCTGTGATTGGAAATCCTATTGACCATTCTTTGTCTCCAAAGATACACAAACTTTTTGCAAAAGAATTAGGTCAAGACATAACTTATGAGGCGATAAAGGTTGAGAAAGAAGTTTTTGAGTCTAAAGTAAATAGACTTTTTGAGCAGGGATATGGGGGTTTAAATGTAACCCTGCCCCTTAAGGAACTTGCTTTCGATTATGCTGATATATTATCTGAAGATTCAAAAGCATGTGGTTCCGTAAATACTCTTTGGAAAGATGGATCGAAAGTTTTTGCTGACACAACAGATGGAAGAGGGCTTGTTAGAGATTTGACAGAAAAGGGTATAGATCTCAAAGACAAAGAGATAATAATTTTGGGTGCTGGAGGATCAGCAAGAGCAATAATCGCTAGTTTACTGAGACAGGACCCGGCCAGAATAACGATAGGAAATAGGACGCGTTCTAAAGCTGAAGCTTTGGCCAATCAATTTTCTTCTCCAACGAACCAGATAAAAGTAGTAGATTTGTCTCAAGATCTTAATTTCGTACCCGATCTCATTGTAAATTCAACATCAGCGGGTGTTTTAAAAGAAAATATCGAATTTCCTAAAAATCTTTTTTCTAAACAAGCTCAGGTTTACGATCTGTCATATTCTCAATTTGATACGCCTTTTATGGAACTAGCAAAGCAATCCGGTACAGAAATATGTTACGACGGAATCGGCATGCTGATTCATCAGGCAGCATTGAGTTTTGAGATCTGGACAGCAGAAACCCCTTCAATAAATTTTGATAAAAAAGACCTTTTGTAGTGCTGATTTTTTAGGAAAATTTCCTTTAATTTGTTTGCTCATAAACTATTGTTTGAGCTATCTGATTGGTTTAAAATACGCGCGCTGTTCCGTCGCCCACCTTAAAAATAAATATATAAAATTTAATGGCTTATATTAAAAAAGTTTTCACAAAGTTAACCTTTGTAATTCCGGTTCTTTTTTCATCTCTAGTTTTCTCTGAAGCTTCAGACTACAACATGCCTGTTGGGGTGACTGATGTAAGTGAGAGCATTTTTGAGCTACACATGATCATTTTCTGGATTTGTGTCGTTATTGGAGTAATTGTTTTTTCTATAATGTTTTGGTCTTTATGGAAATATAGAAAATCCAAAGGCGCTGTTGCAGCAGATTTTGACGATAACTTTTGGCTAGAAATAGGATGGACTGTAGCTGCAACTCTCGTTCTTGTTTGGATGGCTGTTCCTTCTACTCAAGTTATGGTCGAGGCCTATGATGATGCAGAAGGGGAGATCAATATATTAATTACTGGTCATCAATGGAAATGGCATTACGAGTATTTAGAAGATGAAGTAGGTTTCTTTAGTAATCTAGCTACTAGTCAGGAGCAAATTGACGGAGACGTTCCAAAGGGTGAGTTTTACTTAAGAGAGGTTGATGAGCCATTAGTAATACCAACCAATACAAGAGTAAGGTTTTTGATTACTGGTAACGATGTTATACATTCATGGTGGGTACCTGATTTTGCTGTTAAACAAGACGCTATTCCTGGCTTCATCAATACAGCCTGGACAAACGTGCCTGAGCCAGGAATTTTTAGAGGAGCTTGTACGGAACTGTGCGGCATAAAGCATGCTTTTATGCCTGTAGTCGTTAGGGCGGTCGAGAGAGAAGAGTTCGATGCCTTCATAGCTGAGAAAGTTGCACTAGCTGAAGAAGAAAGACTTCTCACATCTAAGGTTTGGACAAAAGAAGAGTTAATGGCCAGAGGAGAGGGTTTTTATGCAACCAATTGTGCCGCTTGTCATCAGGCTAACGGACAAGGAATACCACCTGTATTCCCTGCACTAGTGGGAAGCCAAATAGCCCTGTCTGATAGCTCCAGACATATAGAGATACTAATGGAAGGTGTCCAGGGATCTGCCATGGCAGCATTTGGAGACTCTTATAGCGAAGTTGATATAGCTTCGGTCATAACTTACACAAGACAAGCGTGGTCGAATGGAGAAAATGGTGATGGCGTAATCGTAACTCCCCAAGACATAGTCGCATACAAAAATAGAATAGATTTATAAAAGGAAGTAAAACATGAGCACAGTAGTTGAATCACACGATCACGGACATCACGGCCCAGCTAAGGGTCTTTCTCGTTGGCTATTTACCACTAATCATAAAGATATAGGCACACTCTATCTATGGTTTAGTTTTATCATGCTCTTCATCGGCGGCGCTATGGCGATGGTCATAAGAGCTGAGCTTTTTCAGCCGGGACTACAGATAGTTCAGCCTGAGTTCTTTAACCAGATGACCACCAATCATGGTCTCATAATGGTTTTTGGGGTAATAATGCCCGCTTTTGTCGGATTGGCTAATTGGATGTTACCTATGCAAATAGGAGCTCCTGATATGGCCCTACCCAGGTTAAATAATCTTAGTTTTTGGTTATTGCCAATGGCTTTTGGTATTTTGATATCGACATTATTCATGCCTGAAGGTGGACCTAATTTTGGTTGGACATTCTACGCACCTCTTTCTACTACTTATGCGCCATCTACGGTTAATTTCTTCATATTTTCCGTTCATGTCATGGGTGTTTCATCAATTCTTGGATCTATAAATATTATTACCACCATTTTCAATATGAGAGCTCCAGGTATGACTTTGATGAAAATGCCTTTATTTGTATGGAGCTGGTTAATAACAGCTTATCTCCTTATAGCCGTAATGCCTGTTTTAGCTGGCGTTGTAACTATGATGCTTATGGACATAAATTTTGGTACCAGCTTCTTTAATGCCGCCGGTGGTGGAGACCCAGTATTGTTCCAGCATGTTTTTTGGTTCTTCGGACATCCAGAGGTTTACATTATGATCCTGCCTGCTTTTGGAATTGTCTCTCATATTATTGAGACATTCTCCAGAAAGCCAATTTTTGGATACTCTTCTATGGTTTATGCCATGGCATCGATCGCGATTTTATCTTTTGTTGTCTGGGCTCATCACATGTTCACTGTTGGAATGCCTCTTGCGGGAGAATTGTTCTTTATGTACTCGACCATGTTGATAGCCATACCAACTGGAGTGAAGGTTTTCAATTGGGTAGCTACAATGTTTAGAGGTTCAATAACATTTGAAACTCCAATGCTATTCTCGATTGCCTTTGTAGCTCTTTTTACAATTGGAGGCTTCTCAGGACTAATGCTTGCAATAGTTCCTGCAGACTTCCAATATCACGATACTTATTTTGTAGTAGCTCACTTCCACTATGTTCTTGTTCCAGGAGCGCTTTTTGGAATAATTGCTGGAGCTTACTATTGGTTGCCTAAATGGACAGGAAATATGTATGACGAGACCTTAGGCAAACTACATTTCTGGCTCACATTTATATCGGTAAATGTCACATTCTTCCCCATGCATTTTGTAGGATTGGCTGGAATGCCTAGAAGGTATCCAGACTACGCACTTCAATTTGCTGACTTCAATGCATTAATAAGCGTTGGTGCTTTCATGTTTGGATTAACTCAGCTTTTATTCTTATTCATAGTTATTAAGACAATAAGATCAGGTAAACAAGCAAAACCTGAGGTGTGGGAAGGTGCTGGTGATTTAGGTTTAGAGTGGACTTTGAGTTCGCCTCCACCTTATCACTCATTTACAGTTCAACCACAAGTAAAGTAGTTTGGAAGCTAAGAGAACATTAAGAAATTTAGTCGGCATAGTTGTCGGAATGTTCGCTTTTGGGTGGTTGCTCGTACCCATGTATGATGTCTTTTGTGAGATAACAGGTTTGAATGGAAAAGTAACAGGACCAAGCTCACTTAGTAGCGAATCTCTAGCCATAACTGAACAAAGGGAATTACTTGTTCAATTTATGACTCACAACAATGAGTCAATGCCGTGGTTCTTTGACTCAGAGAAATCTCAAATGAGAGTCATAACAGGAAATCAATACGAGGCTACTTTTGTATTTCATAATACAACTGGCAGGGAAATGGTTGGTCAGGTAATTCCTAGCGTCTCACCTGGAAGGGGGGCTGAATACTTTCATAAAACAGAATGTTTTTGTTTTGAAAGGCAAGTACTAGCTGCAGGAGAAAGAATAGAGTTGCCAGTAAGGTTTATAATTGACCCCGCACTACCGGAGGAAATAGGGTCATTGAGTCTAGGTTATACTTTATTTGATATTACAGACAGAGTGCAGCCTGAAAAAGAATTAGCTAATTTATAAAAGGGGAGAAAATGTCACAACAAGCTTATTACGTACCAGAGTCAAGTAAATTACCTTTTGCTATGGCAATTACACTTTTGGTATTTATTATTGGAGCTGCCAAGACAGTTATAGACATTGGGAAAGACACCAATTCGTACCTAATTTTGATTACTGCAATGCTTATGATGTGGGTGACTATGTATTATTGGTTTAAGCAAGTCATACAAGAAAACCATGCCGGCTTAAATAACCCAATGCTCAAAGACTCATATGTTTACGGGATGGCTTGGTTTATTTTTTCTGAAGTTATGTTCTTTTTCGCATTCTTCTTTGCTTTGGCGTACATAAGAAACTTCGCAGTGCCCTGGCTCGGAGGAGAAGGCGAAAAAGCCATTACAAACATGCTCTGGCCTGGTTTTGAAGCCAATTGGCCATTGATGATTACTCCGGATCAGGCAGTATTTGCAGGACCTGAAAAAGATATGTCTTTGAGTACTGCATATGCGGCCGGTGGTTTAGGTGGCGTTTTGGGTTGGTTGCCGCTATGGAATACAGTCCTATTATTAACTTCAAGCTTAACAGTTCATATAGCCCATTTAGGACTTAAAAATGGTAACAGGAAACAATTCAATCTTTGGTTGGGAGCTACATTAGTCCTTGGATATGCTTTCGTAGTAGTCCAGGGTGTTGAGTACTATGAGGCTTACACACATTATGGCTTAACCCTTCAGACAGGTATCTACGGAACAACTTTCTTTATGTTGACGGGTTTTCATGGTTTCCATGTTTGCTTGGGAGCTATCATTCTTACAATCATGCTATTTAGAAGTCTCAAAGGACACTTTAGTGCAGATGACCATTTCGGTTTTGAAGCCGGATCATGGTATTGGCACTTTGTTGATGTTGTTTGGGTCTGTTTAGTAGCTTTTGTATACGTAATGTAACTGGACTATACGCCAGGACCAATTTGACCAGTTACAAAACCATAAACTAGAGTTATAAAAAGAACGACCGCGATAGAGACTCTGACGCCCAAACTATGAACGGTTCTTTTAGAAGAACCACCGTCTTTTATGAGGAAGAAGGCTCCTCTGAAAAGACTAATTAACATAGCCACGATAAGAAATAGTATAAAGTATTTAATCATCTTGAAAGGCTGAGAAGTATACACTTAGGTAGATAAAAAAAATATGAGTAAATTTAGCCCTGGAAAGCTTATGACTGCCTTTTTTGTATTTTTTTTCCCTATTCTTATATATCTAGGATCTTGGCAAGTCATTAGAGGCTTAGAGAAAAAGGATATAGTCGATCAACATTATCAGAATAAATCCCTTCCAGTGATAAATGAAAGCGACATGCCACTTATTGAAGAAGATAAATTAACTTACAGGACGATAAATCTTCAAGGAGAATTTGGACCTGAATCTTATTTACTTGATAACAGGCTATACAGACAAGAGGCAGGTTATGAAGTGTTTACAACTTTCGAGACTTCAGAGAATCGCTTATTTCTGATCAATCGAGGCTGGATATCTAAGGAGAACTTTGATTACGAAGCTGATATAAAAACCGAAAGTAGTGGAATTTCGATACAAGGCGTCCTCTCACCTTTTACTAGATTTGGACTAAATCTAACCGATGAGAGTTATGAATCGGGCTGGCCCAAACTTGTTCAACAAATAGACTACGAGGCTACTGTAAGAGATCTGGGGTTCGATATAAATAGCTTTGTATTACAACTCTCCGCAGGATCAGTAGGTGCTTTAGAGCCAATCTGGAAGCCTGTAGACCTGAAACCTTCAAGACATTACGGTTATGCACTTCAATGGTTTGGACTGGCGGCAGTTTTAATAAGTTCTTTTTTTTACTACGGATTTAAAAAGGATTAAACATGAAAATTAGCAAACAAAACTCTGGAAGAGTAATAGCATCCCTAATATTTTTAACTCCAATTATAGTTTTAATATCAAGCTCAGCTCTTTTTTACAGCGGATATACTCCGGATGGAACCGTAAATAAAGGCACTTTATTATCTGAGCCTATACAGTTAAGCGAATTAAAATTGGATGTTAAGTCAGGGCCTTTACAAGACGAGTTCCCAGGGAAATGGTCTATTGTTCAATTTGTTTCTGGAGATTGTCAGGAAAAATGTTGGGAAACTTTATACTCGTCTAGGCAAATTAATATAAGGCTAGCTAAGGATAGTAGTAGAGTTGTGAGATATTTAATTAATATCGGTAAAAACAATCTATCAACTGAGTCTTTAGAGAAAATCTCAGAAGAATATCCATTACTAAATATAGGAAATATAGAATCTAATTTTGTGCCCGCACCCATATCTGAGAGATTAAAATACTCTCCTTATATTTTATTTGATCCATTAGGTAACGGGATTCTTATCTATGATTCGAGTTTACCCAGCGGGGAGTTACTTAAAGATATTAAGAAAGTTCTTCAAAACTCAAAAATAGGATAAGCATGGAACGCATAAAAACACTTTCACTTTGGTCTGGTCTTCTAGGTTTTGTGGTTGTTGCCTTAGGGGCATGGACTAGGCTTGCAGATGCAGGTCTCGGATGTCCTGATTGGCCAGGTTGTTACGGTTTTGTAACTATCCCAGTTAGTCCAGAAGAAATTGATCTGGCTAATTCTAAATTTCCAGATACACCATATGAGGTTGCTAAAGCTATCCCAGAAGTAGTGCACAGATACTTTGCAGCTGCACTGGGCTTCATGATACTTTGCATCGCTTTCTTGGCATTCCGGTACAAAGATCTACCATCAGATGTCAGGAGATTAAGCTTCTTTTTAATTGCATGGGTCATTATGCAAGGAACCTTCGGATATTGGACAGTAAGTCTTAAATTATGGCCTCAAGTTGTCACCACTCACCTTATGTCAGGCTTTTTAACAACAGGCCTTTTGTGGCTGTTGTATTTCAAAACAAAAGACCACTTAGAGGATAGGGTGAGCTGGAATTTTGAAGAAACAACAAAGAAATTTCTAAATGTTTCAATTGTACTGGTAGCTATCCAGATATTCTTAGGAGCATGGACCAGTACAAACTACGCTTCATACTCATGCACTGACTTTCCTTTGTGCCAAGGTCAAATTCTCCCAGAAGCTAATTTCAAAAAGGGCTTTGATTTTTTTCAAAGCATAGGCCCAAACTATTTAGGTGGCCAGCTCGATCACGAATCTAGAGTGGCTATACACTTAACTCATAGGTTTGGTGCCGTCATCGTTACTGCTTTTCTTTTGTTCATGAGCTATCACTTATATATACGCAATTTTGCTTTGCTTGCTAGCGGATTGGTTGCCTTTCTAACTCTTCAGGTTTTACTTGGCATATCAAATGTAATATTTGCATTACCATTATTAATAGCTGTTGGTCATAACTTAGGTGGGTTATTATTAATAACCTATCTGGGAGTTTTAAGGCTGAGAGAAAAGTAATTAATGACCGCAGTTCTATCAAATTGGAGAGGTTATCTCGAGCTTACAAAGCCCGGGGTACAAGCACTTTTATTCGTATCATGTGCGAGCGGAATGCTAATTGGCTCAAACTTCAATCCACCAGTTGAAGTATTCTTTTTCGGTTTAATTGGTATAAGTTTTCTTGCCGCTTCTTCAGCCGTTATTAACCATTTTTTTGATCAACAAATAGATGCGAAAATGAATAGGACCTCTGACAGGCCTTTGGTCGTCGGTAAGATTTCAGATCAGCAAGCAATAATATTTTCAATCCTCTTATACCTTTCTGGCTCCTGGATGCTTTTGTTTTTCACGAACTTTTTGACTTGGCTGTTAACTACTCTGACCTTTATATTTTATGGCTTTATTTACACTAAATATCTTAAGTTCATGACCAGTCAGAATATAGTTATTGGTGGGCTTGCCGGTGCTATGCCGCCACTACTCGGCTGGTCTGCCATAACAAATACCATAGAGCCAAATGCTCTCCTCTTAGTTTTGATTATCATGGTTTGGACTCCACCACATTTTTGGGCATTAGCAGTGCATCGAGTCGATGATTATGCTGATGCAGCAGTACCTATGTTGCCCGTTCAAAAGGGCGTGCCTTTCACCAAACAGCATATTCTTCTCTACACTTTCCTTTTATTGGCCTGCACAATGCTTCCTTATGCTGTTCAGATGTTTGGAGAGATCTACCTTATATCTGCATTGGTTCTTGGGCTGATATTTCTTTTTTACTCTTACAGGCTATATACAGATGAGAGTAATGCTTCGGCAATGCCAACTTTCACTTATTCCATAATTTATCTAGCTTTATTATTTGCTGCGATGCTCTTAGACCATTTCGTCAATTTATGAACAGAGGTATCTTTATTACAGTAGGGGCATGTCTAGGCTTTATGTCCTTGATAATGGCTTTATTTCTCTCAAGGTTTTATACACCCAGAGAATTGACTCTGGATGAATATAAAACACTCGGTGCATACTTCATTGATCCACCTAGACAGTTAGCAGAATTTAAGTTGATAGATGATTCAAGCGAGGTCTTTTTACCAGAAGAGTTCGCTGGCAAATGGAACATTTTGTTTTTTGGTTTTACCTACTGCCCAGATATATGCCCTTTAACTATGAAGCAAATGTCTGATGTTAAAGAATCTTTGGGAGAATATTCAGATAATCTCAGAGTGTTCCTAGTATCAGTAGACCCTGATCGTGATAAGCCTGAAAATTTAAGACAATATTTGGACAATTTCGATAAAAATTTTAAAGGGCTTACTGGAGAAATAGATCAAATTTATAAATTCTCTACCCAAGTTAATGCTCCCTTTTTCCCAGTTGTTAATAGCCCAGAACCAAACTACACAGTTGACCATTCAGGCAGTTTAGTATTGATAAGTCCCGAAGCTAAGTATGCAGGATTCTTTAGAGCCCCGCATGACACCGCCAAAATAACGAAAGCCCTTGCTTCTTTACTGAATTAAACTAATATTTCATTTTTTATGAGAATCAATAGGCGCAAATTCGCAATATTACTAGGTTTTTTATACTCAGTAGCGATTTCTGCTGATCCTATTTTCCACGCTTTAGATTCAGACCATCATCATGATTTCATTGAAATTCATGAATCTTTGGATTGCCAAGTCTGCGAAAACGAATCATTTAAAGCTTTTGATCTTCAAGCTCTTGAAGAATATGCTTTAGTTCAAGAAACATTTATAGGCCAAGAGAACAGAGTTGAATCTAATATTTCTTCTGGCTTTAGTGCGAGGGCGCCACCTAACTCTTAAATTTATTAAAACTTTTTTTAATTTAAAATTTAGGAGAAAACATGAAAGTTTACTTTTATGCGCTCATGGCGATGAGTTTAATTATTACGCAAATAAATGCTGATGAGCCCGCAGAGGATGCAGAAGAAATTGTAGTTACATCCTCGATACTTAACACAAGCAGGATTCTTAACCCACTATATGTCATTGACGGAGATGATCTGGCAGATGACGCAACAACCTCATTAGGTGAGGCAGTTGATAGTTATTTAGGAGTATCTATAGCTGATTACGGTGCTGCAGTTGGACAGCCAATCATAAGAGGAATGTCAGGACCTAGAGTAAAAATTCTTAAGAATGGAATGGTAAATAGGGATGTGTCAGGTCTAGGGGTCGATCATTTGAACGATGTAGATTTACACGATGTTGCTCAAGTCGAAATAATAAAAGGACCTTCTTCTTTGTTATATGCGAATGGAACGATTGGTGGGATTATAAATGTTGTTAATAACACTATCGCAAGAGAGGATTTTGAAGGGCAAGAAATTACTGCAGGCTTAGAAACTCAATCAGTCAATGACGGCGATGTTCAGGACTTCCACTATAGTAATAATATAGGTGGATTTAATGTAAGCCTAGGGTATAGAAATACTGAATTAGGTAATTTCGATATTCCTGATGGAGCAGTTATTCATTCTGATCACGACGACCATGACGACCATGACGACCATGGTGATGAACATGAAGAAGAAGTTTTATCTTACGTAGATAATTCAGACTTTGAATCAGAAGCTACTCAATTTGGAATTTCTAGAACAGGTGATTGGGGTCATTTTGGAATTGCATTTGATAATCTAGAGAGTCTTTATGGGATTCCTTATCATGGAGAGCATGGAGATGAGCATGGAGATGAGCATGGAGATGAGCATGGAGATG
>MDTD01031021.1_pt1 | contig 13008 bp, 14 predicted proteins | sample 811221 | NCBI WGS metagenome assembly MDTD01 (sample SAMN05326646, study PRJNA326480) | marine metagenome | isolation source: seawater | place: Pacific Ocean: South West | collected 2011 | reverse complement strand
CGCTTCAGCTCCCGCGGAGAGAACCGATAAACCAAGTGGCTAGCCGAGTCATGTGAAATAAATATTGTTAAAACAATACGTTAGAATAATAAACGGGCCAGTACGATCTTAATGACACAGGATTTTGCCAAAATAAGACCTGAACCACTGCTGGAGAAGCAGCCGGCCAGCAATCCTCCCACCTGGTCGCTTTTGATCACAGGCGTCCTTCTAGGTATCACGATTGGCGTGTTTGCCTGCGTTCTGCTCTACGCCTCCGGGCGATTACCTTCGCTGCAGCAGGTCGTTGTGCCCACCGCTGAGCTCGCAATCAGTGGCCCAGCTGGAAACCTCCCTGACAAGACAGCTGAGTCAGACCCTGAAAAGCCAACCCTGGAATACGAATTTTATCGTGAGTTGCAGGAGTACGAGGTGCGGGTTAACGCAACGCCAGTGGACCTCAGTGCTCAAGATCCCAATCGCAGGCTAAAACAGGATTACTTGCTTCAAACTGGTGCATTCGAGCGACGGGAACTGGCAGAGACAGAACAGAGCCGCCAGACTGCGTTAGGTCTCAATGTCTTCATAAAGAACCCTGGCATACTTGGCCGATCGCTCTTTCTCGTGCAGGCTGGTCCATTCCGCACCCAGGGCGAACTCGACAGTGCTGAAACCGTGTTGCGCCGCAATAGTATTCCGTTCTTACGCCTTACAGCGAAGGCAGACTGACAATTGCGTCCGTCTGCATCAGGGGTACCTGTAACCACTGCGTGCCTGAACGGTCCGAAATTTAGCCGATTAACCGCAAGCACCCCCGATTCGCCTCCTGCAATGATGTGTTTGTTATTTGTCGGCAGCGGCTTGAAATTTGGTCCACACCCCCAACATTAATAGTAGAAGATTCACCAGACATAACCCGGCTCACGGCCAGCGTTATCACGTCATCTAACAATTTATTGGGGACGTTAGATTGAAACAATTTGACGGCACAACCATCCTATCCATCCGCAGAGGGAGCAAGGTCGTAATTGGTGGCGACGGCCAAGTCTCTCAGGGTAGCACTGTCCTAAAAGGCAATGCTCGGAAGGTAAGACGACTCCATAAAGATCAGGTCCTCGCCGGATTCGCTGGAGGCACCGCTGATGCCTTTACCCTGTTCGAGCGGTTTGAAGAGCAACTTGACAAGCACCAGGGCAAACTAGCTCGAGCCGCCGTAGAACTGGCCAAACTTTGGCGCACGGAACGCGCCCTGCGACGCCTCGAAGCACTGCTGGTGGTTGCCGACAAGGAAAGCTCTCTAATAGTGACAGGCAACGGAGATGTCATCGAACCGGAGGACGCCATTATGGCCATTGGGTCGGGTGGCGCCTATGCCCTCGCCGCCGCGCGCGCACTGCTCCAAAACACTGAACTAGATGCACGGGAGATTACGGAACAAGGCCTCTCTATAGCGAGTGACATCTGCGTCTACACCAATCAACATCTAACCATTGAAGAATTGAATTTCAGCTGATCTCTTAACAACAACCGGCTGCAAATTCTTACAGGACCCCACCCATGTCAATGATGACTCCCAGAGAAATCACTTCCGAACTGGACAAGCACATTGTTGGCCAGCAGTCCGCTAAACGCGCCGTTGCCATCGCCCTTCGAAACCGATGGCGCCGCATGCAGCTGGGCGAGACTTTACGGAATGAGATTACCCCCAAAAATATTCTGATGATCGGCCCGACCGGTGTGGGTAAGACCGAGATCGCCCGAAGACTGGCGCGGCTGGCCAACGCCCCATTCGTCAAAGTCGAGGCCACCAAGTTCACTGAAGTTGGCTATGTCGGGCGTGATGTCGAGTCAATTGTCCGAGACCTGGTCGATTTATCGGTCAAGATGATTCGCGAATCAGAGATGCAGAAAGTTGAGCATTTGGCTGAGGATTTAGCAGAGGAACGCATTCTAGACGTATTGTTGCCACAAGCCCGCAGTGATGACGTGGGGTCTGAGAATGACTCCCAGTCAACAGCAAGGCAGGTGTTCCGAAAAAAACTTAGGGAGGGCGAGCTCGACGAAAAAGAGATTGAAATCAAAGTCAGTGAAGCGCCTACCGGTGTGGAAATCATGGCGCCACCCGGACTTGAGGACATGACCAGCCAGCTGAAGACGATGTTTTCCAACATCAACTCTGGGCGCAAACGTTCACGTCGACTCACTGTAAAAGCCGCCCTAAAAACCGTCAAGGACGAAGAGGCCGCCAAGCTGATCGATGAGGAGGAGATCAAAAATCAGGCCGTTGAAGCAACGGAGCAAACCGGCATCGTTTTCATCGACGAAATCGATAAAGTTACCAACAAAAACGACAGCGGAAGTGCGAGTGTGTCACGCGAAGGTGTGCAGCGGGACCTTCTGCCGCTGATCGAAGGCTCAACGGTTTCTACGAAATACGGCAGCATCAAGACCGACCATATCCTATTCATTGCATCTGGTGCCTTTCATCTGTCACGACCTTCAGATTTAATTCCCGAACTGCAAGGTCGGCTGCCGATTCGGGTTGAGCTGAACGCACTAACAGCGAAGGACTTTGAACGCATACTTGAAGAACCGAATGCCTCCCTGACCGAACAATATCAGGCGTTGCTCGGGACGGAGGGCCTTCAAGTTACCTTCAGCGCAGATGGTATCGCGAAAATTGCTGAAACTGCGTGGCAGGTTAATGAACGAACTGAAAACATTGGCGCCAGAAGGCTGCATACGGTCATGGAGCGCCTGCTGGAGGAGGTTTCTTACTCCGCCTCTGACCTCGCGGTTGGTGACAACAACGAATTGGTCATTGACCGAGCCTACGTAGAGAGGCAACTGGAAGAACTCGCCGGCGATGAAGATCTGAGTCGCTACATTCTCTAATTAATCAACAAAGCAAGGTCAGACTCTTTGGTTCCGACAGAAATCAAGCTGCATCGAAAATCAGCTAAGCTAGAGCTAACCTACTCCGAACGCGAATCTGTCGTCCTCAGTGCCGAGTTTTTGCGTGTACACTCTCCTTCGGCCGAAGTTCGAGGTCATGGCAGAGGACAGGGAGTACTGCAAACCGGCAAACGATACGTGACCATCAATCGCATCGAAGCAGTCGGAAACTACGCCATTAAACTCAACTTTGACGACGGTCACGACAGCGGAATTTACAGCTGGGACTACTTAGTTGAACTCGGCGAGAATAAGGGTTCGCTCTGGCAAGACTACCTTGCTAAACTGCGCGAAGCCGGCCAGACGCGGGAGCCACTCCCGGCTGACACTCGGGTAATCCAGATCAAGCCAGTTACCGATTAGACTCATGAACGATTCGACAGCTGACCAGACTGCTCCGCAGGGGGAAACCACTCACTTCGGTTACAAACAAGTTCCAATCAACGAAAAACACGAGCGAGTGGCGGAGGTGTTCAGGTCCGTCGCGACTCGGTATGACTTGATGAATGACATGATGTCATTGGGAACTCATCGACTGATAAAGCGCTTTACTATTGAGCTAAGTGGACTACGTCGCGGTCAAAGGGTCTTGGATCTGGCCGGCGGCACGGGCGATCTGAGCATGCGCTTCTCGCCGATAGTAGGCAAAGAGGGACAAGTGGTGTTGGCGGATATCAACTCGGCGATGCTTGAGGTCGGTAGAGACCGCATTGTTAACAGGGGCTTGCAATCCAATATCACCGTCGCACAGAGCGATGCAGAGCGTTTGCCTTTTGCTGACAACACCTTTGACTGTGTGTGCATTGCCTACGGCCTTCGAAATGTAACCCGAAAAGTAAAGGCACTGGAATCAATCCGTCGCGTTCTTAGACCCGGCGGAAGATTACTGGTGCTGGAATTTTCTAAACCAAAAAATCGGATCATCTCGAAGGCCTATAACGCCTTTTCGCAGCTTTGGCCGATCGCTGGCAAGATGATCGTTGGCGACGGCGACAGCTATCGTTATCTCGTGGAATCAATTCGCGTACATCCGGATCAGGAGACTCTCCTAGCCATGCTGGACAAAGCAGGCTTTGCGGAAACACGATTTCACAACGTCCTTAATGGCATAAGCGCGATTCATGTCGGCGTCAAACCCTGGAGCCCCTTTGGTGGTCAACCCGCTATTTAGTAGTCTCGTCCTCGCTCCCGCGGGAATGGCGATCAATCAACTGATAGAAGATGATCCGCATTTAGCTGGCCTAGTCGAACCGTTTACAAATAAATATCTTGAGATCGAAACCAGCCAGCCAGACATAACAATTTCTGTGCAGTTCGAACCGAGTCGAATTCGGCTGAGCAACCTTGATAGCGCCACCCTCGGCTTGCATCCGGATGCGAAAGTCCGGGCACCGGCGTTCGTTCTGGTATCCATGTTAGCCCGTGATGCGCGCTCTCGGGGCCTGGTGAATCCAAAACTGGAACTGTCTGGCGACATTGAGTTTGTCCAAGCAGTTCTGCGCGCGCTTCAGCGGGCCGACATTCGGTGGAGCGACCTGCTAGGCGCAACATTCGGCGACATTCTCTCCGAGCAGCTTACCAAGTTAATTGAGGCCGGTTCGGATTGGACCAGACAGTCCAAAACCCGTATGAGGCGCAACGTGGAGGACTACCTAAAAGAAGAGATCGGCTTTGTACCCAGCCACTTTGAGGCTGCCCGATTCGCTGAACAACTGCATGATTTACGCCTCCACTTAGACCGGATCACAGCCCGCGCTCAGGAGCTTGGTGGGCGAGTTAATACGCTTATAAGCGACTGATAATCAAGAGATTATAGGTTCAGATCGCTTGTGGCTCTCACGCTCAGATGCTATCTTTGCTCCCACTCAACCAGAGCCAGCTTACACGTGTCGAACTTGCCACGCCTATTCAGAATCCTCAGTATCACGGCCAAATTCCGACTTTATGAATTCGCCGAGGGGCAGTCGGTCTACCTCTTGTTGCGTTTGATTCTGCTGCCATTCTCTCTAATCAGCTTGTTCTCTCGCAGCACCCAGAGCAACAGGAATGTGCGCCTGCGCCTCGCCCTCGAAGCTCTGGGCCCGATATACATCAAATTTGGCCAGCTACTCTCTACCCGGCGAGATTTCCTGCCGCCAGCACTGGCAGACGAGCTTGCTGCATTGCAAGATAAAGTTCCACCATTTAGTGAACCAAAGATCGCGTCTCTCATCAGTGATCGGCTCGGTCTGCCTATTACAGAAGTTTTCAGCACCCTGGACGATCAACCGCTCGCATCCGCGTCGATCGCCCAGGTCCACTGCGCCAGGTTACTCAGCGGCGAAGAAGTGGTGGTCAAAATCGTACGACCGGGTATCGAAGAAACCGTTCGGGCCGACATCAGGTTGCTTGCACAACTGGCCAGCCTTCTTGCTCGCACTTCCTCGCTGGGTCGGCGGCTTCATCCTCAAGAGATCATAAACGACTATAAAGTGGTCATTCTCAATGAACTCAACTTACTCGCAGAGGCCGCGAATACATCGCAACTGCGACGCAATTTTGAGAACTCGGCTAACCTTTATGTCCCGAAGGTTTACTGGGATTTCTGCCGGCCAGATCTGATCGTCCTCGAACGCATTCATGGTATGCCGATAAGTCAAATCGAAGCCCTTCTTGAGCACCAAGTCGATTTGAAAAAACTAGCGGAACGAGGAGTTGAGATCTTCTTCCAACAGGTGTTCGATCACAACTTTTTCCACGCAGACATGCACCCAGGGAACATCTTCGTTGCCTTTGATGAGCCAGATTCACCGCAATATATCGCCATTGACTGCGCTATCATGGGGTCATTGAGTGGTGATGATCAGGAGTATATGGCCAAAAATCTGCTAGCGATTTTTCAGCGAGATTATCGTCGCGTTGCAGAACTGCACATCAGTTGTGGCTGGATACCGCCGGAAACGCCGGTGCATGAATTTGAATCGGCCATTCGCACCGTGTGTGAGCCAATTTTCGAGAAACCACTGGGTGAAATCTCGTTTGGGCAGATCCTGGTGCAACTGTTCAATACTGCAAGCCGGTTCGACATGGAGGTACAGCCTTCGCTGGTGTTGCTGCAAAAAACCTTGCTGAATATCGAAGGGCTCGGTCGGCAGCTTTATCCGGAGCTGGACCTCTGGCAAACGGCGCTGCCCTACCTGGAGCGCTGGAGGGCCAAACGCCTGAGCCCTATTGCACTTCTGACTCGGTTGAGCGAGCAGTTTCCGGAATGGATTGACCAGCTTCCCCAACTACCGGCGCTCATCTTAAGGGCAATCAACCAAACTGGCGAGCTCAGCGCGTTAAGCAATACCCTTGAGAGCCTTCGTCAGCAGCAAGAGAAAGAGCTTGCTGAAAAGCACGCACGCGATCGATTAGTAGGATTTTTGGCCTTAGGACTCAGCGCGCTAACGCTGCTTCTTCCCGCCGGAGCAAGCATCAGCAGTGTTCCTATCACAACGCTGGGCTTGGCTGGGATCGGACTCTACCTTTTGTTTTTTCGCTAGTGAGGGCGCATACTGCTGTTGGGAGGCCTGAACTTAACCAGGTGGCCTAGCATGTAAGGGGCCTCATCCAAGTAGATCGTGACACAGACCCGGTCTATCGGGAACCACTCACCACGGCAGCGACTGAAAAGCGCGCTGTCCGCTGGTTTTGCTCTATTGGCAAACTGTGGTGCAAAAGCGAAGAGCTTGGGAATTTGCAAAGTTAATGTAAATCAGACGCGAAGGTGACTCTACGTGCTTTCGGGTTGCACAGCAAAGCAGCGACATTGCCTGTTCAACAGGAAAAGCCAGCTGATCATGTCAGCGAAAAGAAAATGATTTATGGATAGTGACAGACTAGGGCGCTATCGAACTGGAAAGTCTCTGCAAATCCAAGGTCGATGAAAGCAAAATTCGGCGTTGCGCCAACGCTAAGCCTCAAATAGGTAATAGTGAAAATGATGAATGATGTACTTACCAATCTGGCCCAGGTACTGGAAAAAAGAAAATCTGCCAAAGCGGAAGAATCCTACGTAGCCAGCCTTTATGCCAAGGGTCTGAATAAAATTCTCGAGAAAGTCGGTGAAGAGGCCAATGAAACGATCCTTGCAGCAAAAGACTACCAGGGGCCTGAGGCGACTAATAACCAGGTTATCCATGAAACAGCAGATCTTTGGTTCCATACCCTTGTTATGCTTAGTTACCTCGATTTACATCCCGAACAGGTGTTGGAGGAACTGGCAAAACGCTTTAACATATCTGGAATTGCTGAGAAAGCATCGCGATAAACTTAGTTCCCCGCAGCCAAGCCCATACAGGCTGCTGGTTTTGGAGGTTTAAGATGGGTTTAGGTGGAATAGGCATTTGGCAGCTACTTATTATTTTACTGATCGTTTTTATGCTGTTTGGAACCAAAAAGCTGCGAAATCTCGGGTCGGATCTCGGTGGCGCTCTTAAAGGCTTCAAAACAGCCATGAAAGATGAGGGCGCCTTGGCGGCGTCCGATGAGGCGGAAGAGGCCTCCGATGAAACCATTGAAGCCATGGCCGAAAAAGTCGAAACCAAATCCTGATTGCTGGTCACGGGACCGACTCATGCAAGACCGGCTCTAGTCCGTCTCCGGCAGCAAACGTCGGCTCTGAATCATGTTCAACATCGGCTCATTTGAAGTTCTCCTGATCTGCGTGATTGCGCTTTTAGTGCTCGGTCCCGAGCGCCTGCCTGGCGCGATTCGAACTGCCGGATTATGGATTGGCCGATTTCGAAGGAGCTTCTACAAGGTTAAGTCCGAAATCGAGCGGGAGCTGAATGCCGATGAGGTACGCCGGCAGCTTCACAATGAAAGCGTCATAGCTGAACTAGAAGCCGCCAAAGATGGCGTCGAGATGGCCGCCAAGGAAACACAGGCGTCGATGAACAAGATCGTGAACAGCGAAAATTTTGACCCGGGCGCATCCCGATATGCCGACGGGCAGAAAGCCTCTTCGGATGCCGAAAGTCAGGCAGTCCAGCCGGAAACGCTGATTGAAGAAGTTAAATCAGTCGGCGAGGAACTGCAGAAAGTAGGAGACGAGGTCAAGGAAGGTCTTTACGGCCTTGGCAAGAATCCCAAGCTGGCCGGCATTGAAAAGTCGAAGGAAGGCGACACCGGAAAATCGGGCAAGGCCACATCATGAGTTTGGGTGGGGAAGAAGAGCTCACTCTCATTGATCACCTAATCGAGCTTCGGGACCGCATTTTAAAGTCAGTGATCGCCGTTGTTCTGTTGTTCCTGGCGCTTTTCGCTTTCTCAAATGACATCTACACTTATGTCGCTACACCACTGCTTGACGCGCTGCCCGAAGGATCAACCATGATAGCTATTGATCCCACTTCGCCATTTTTTGCGCCATTCAAGCTCACTTTCTACGTGGCTTTCCTAATCGCCGCACCGTACATACTTTTTCAGTTGTGGTCGTTTATCGCACCAGGTCTGTATCAAAATGAAAAGACCGTTGCGATTCCGCTGTTCATTTCTTCTGTCTTGCTGTTCTACGGTGGCATTGCCTTCGCACGCTACGTCTTATTCGGGTTTGTATTCGCTTTTTTTGTTTCAGTCGCTCCTGAAGGCATTTCGGTCGCACCAGACATCAACAGCTTTCTTAGCTTCGCGCTCACCATTTTTCTTGCTTTTGGGATCGCTTTTGAAGTTCCGATTGCGGTTTTTATATTCATCTGGGCCGGCATCGCTGAACCGGAATCCCTGACAGAAAAGCGGCCCTATGTGATCGTTGCCTGTTTTGTTGTGGGAATGTTGCTGACACCTGCCGATCCTTTCACGCAGTCCATGTTGGCAATCCCGATGTGGATGCTGTTTGAAGCCGGGATCGTTGCCGGCAAGATAATCCGTAATAAGCAAGCGGAAGAAGAAGCAAACAGTAATCAGCAGGATTCACCCGTCGATTGAGATCAAATTGCTAGTCAGCTTCTTAGCAAAAACGTCACTGGCCCATTGTTTTCTAGGGCTATCTGCATATCAGCACCAAATACTCCGCTTTGCACTGTGCCGTGATTCTGGCTGGCTTTAGTGACAAGTTCATCGAACAACCTTTCGGCCTGATCCGGCGGCTTGGCTGAGGAGAATCCGGGCCTCAGCCCTTTACTCGTGGACGCGGCTAGAGTGAACTGAGACACCAGCAGCAATTCACCTCCCGTCTCCTTGAGTCCGAGATTCATCTTGCCTTCTTCATCAGCGAATATCCGGTAGCAAAGCAGCTTGCGCAGCAGTTTGTCTACGTCGCTGCTGCTGTCTTCTTTTTCAATTCCAACGAGGGCGAGCAAGCCAGCATTAATTTCCGCATGCAGCTCGCCTCCAATGGTAAGGCGTGACCAGTTAACGCGCTGAATGAGACCAATCATACCGAGCCATTCCAGCAAGTGGTAAGAGGTGCAGAATGCAGATCATTTTGAGTCAGACAGGCTCTTGGCTATCTCTTCGGTGGCACGGATCAACGCATCAACAGTACCGGGTTCAGAGGCTGAGTGACCGGCGTCACGGACAATATGCAGTTCAGCAGCCGGCCACAGCCGATAAAGATCGAGTGCATTAGACAGAGGACAAACCATGTCGTAACGACCATGAATGATACGCCCAGGAATGTCGGCAATCTTTGCCATATTATCAAGAATCTGATTATCACTTAGAAAACCGCCATTCACAAAATAGTGCGTTTCGATTCGGGAAAGCGCTAGCGCATTGCGTGGCTTGGTAAATTTGGCCAGCGCTTCTGCGCTGGGCCGCAGTTTAGAACAACAGCCCTCCCAGGCTGCCCAGGCCCTAGCTGCTGCCATACGAGCAACCTCGTCGTCACCGGTCAGTCGGCGGTGATACGCACTGAGAATATCGCCGCGCTCAGCCTCGGGAACTTGTTTGACGAACTCTGCCCAGTGATCCGGGAATATCTGATTCGCACCGAACCTGTAAAGCCAGTCCAGATCAATCTGCCGACACAGAAAGATTCCCCGCAAGACCAACGCCGAGACATGATCGGGGAAGGCCTGGGCATACAACAATGCTAGGGTCGATCCCCAGGAGCCACCGAAAAGTACGAGTTTATCGACGTCGAGATACCTTCGGATGGCTTCGATGTCTTCGATAAGTTCCTGAGTGCGGTTCTCTGTAAGACACCCATGAGGAGTCGAGCGGCCGCAACCACGCTGATCGAACGTGATGATTCGGTATATCGCAGGATCATAAAATCGTCGGGAGCTGGCGTTGCAGCCTGCCCCCGGGCCGCCATGTATGAATAAGAGGGGCACACCATGAGGGTTTCCGGCCTGATCAACATACAACTCATGCTGATCGGATACTCTCAGCTGATGACGTTTGTGGGGCTTTATTTCCGGATAAAGAACATGCATAACTGACCTTGCAAGTTGAGCCGTATACGATCATGTTAGGATAGTGAGTGGCGTATTAACAGGTGCGCCGACTTCAGCAGCGGTCTGCTACACCTCGACTCTTACGCTTGCGCTCGCTCTCAGTTAAATAGCGTTTACGCAGTCGGATGTTTTTTGGCGTTATCTCAATGAGCTCATCGTCCGAGATAAACTCCATTGCTTGCTCAAGGCTGTAAAGCACCGGCGGGGTCAAAAGTATATTCTCATCACTCCCCGATGCACGTATGTTTGTCAGTTGTTTTGCTTTGGTCGGGTTGACCACCAGATCGTTGTCACGCGAATGCAAGCCGACAATCATTCCCTCATACACTTCAGTGTTCGGCCCAACAAGCAGCCTGCCTCGATCCTGCAGGTTATAGAGAGCATATGCTAGGGTCTTGCCTTTCACCATAGAAATGAGTACACCGTTGTTACGCTTGGCTAGCTCTGTCCGCTTGTAGTCTCCATAGTGATCGAAGACGTGGGTCATCAGTCCTGATCCTGAAGTTTGGCTGAGAAACAGCGATCGAAATCCTATCAAGCCGCGAGTGGGAACCAAAAATTCCATACGCACCCGTCCTTTGCCGTCTGGCTTCAGATCGCGCATCTCTGCGCGGCGGTTACCCAGCTCTTCGATAATGGAACCTTGGTGCTGCTGATCACAGTAAACGACCAACTGCTCATAAGGTTCCTGAATCGCGCCTTCCCGTTCTTGCAAAATCACTTCTGGTCGCGATATGGCGAGTTCATAACCCTCCCGCCGCATGGACTCAATAAGTACGGACAAATGCAGCTCGCCACGGCCAGAGACTGTGTACTTATCCGGTGATTCACCTTGCTCGACCCTCAGCGCCACGTTGTATAAAAGCTCTCGGTCCAGTCTGTCTTTTATATGGCGGGTGGTCAGAAACTTGCCTTCTAATCCGGCAAATGGCGAATCATTAACCTGAAATGTCATACTTATTGTAGGCTCATCAACGCTCAACGCCGGCAAGGCCTGCGCATGCTCTGGATCACACAGTGTGTCCGATATCTGAAGCCTGTCGATACCGGTTACGCAAACTATATCGCCCGCCTCTGCCTGATTGACATCGACTCGCTCGAGCCCGAGATATGACTTCACCTGCAGAATCCGGCCCTTGCGGGTGTCGCCGAAACGATCGACAATCACGACGTTCTGATTCGTAGCAGCCTTCCCCCGTGAAATGCGACCTACACCAATCACGCCGACATAACTGCTGTAATCCAAAGCGCTGATCTGCATCTGAAAGGGCTCTTGTACCGACACTGATGGAGGCGGCACTTTTTCAATAATCGCGTCAAAAAGAGGCCGCATGTCTTCACTCAACTCATCGGCCTCCCAACCCACTACGCCCTGCAACGCAGAGCAATAGAGAATCGGAAAATCAAGCTGCTCGTAGCTAGCATCCAGTTTATCGAACAGGTCGAACACCTCGTTGATCACCCAGTCGGGCCGCGCGCCTTCACGGTCGATCTTGTTGATCACCACAATGGGGTTCAGACCCTGATCAAACGCTTTCTGTGTGACAAATCGAGTCTGCGGCATTGGCCCTTCCACCGCGTCCACTAGCAAAAGGACGGAGTCGACCATCGAAAGGACCCGCTCGACCTCACCGCCAAAGTCGGCATGACCCGGCGTATCCACGATGTTGATACGAAACCCCTCCCAGTTTATGGCGGTATTTTTGGCCAGAATAGTAATGCCTCGCTCACGCTCCTGATCGTGAGAGTCCAACACCCGTTCAACCTCTTCACCCCGGAACTGCAGCGTGCCAGACTGTTGTAGCAACTTATCCACTAACGTGGTTTTACCGTGATCGACATGAGCAATTATGGCAATGTTGCGAATTGAATTAGACATAAGCTGGTGACCATCTGGCTTAAGCTTGATGGCAAGTTATAGTTGAAAGTTTGAAGAAGACCTGCACGCCCGTTCCCTGGCGCGGCGAGTATACATGAGAGCGACAGAGAACTGCCAATTCTAATTGAGTGACGCCTGAGTATGACGAATACGTTCACGCCGAAAGCCGGAAGTTGAATCTGGCTCAGTTCAAACCGATTCGCGCAACTGCTTCGGCGGACGGACAAAACTAACATGGAAATCCATCACGTCGACATTCTCAAATCCCTTAGCTTTGGGATACCGCTCATATGAGCGACTGGACATGCCTAATCGCATTCACACAAACGGTGCCTAAAATACTTGAGCTAGTAGAAACTGGAGTTCAGCTAGCTGAAAAGCACACATCTCAATGCATTGCTAGGTCGGGATTGTTCCAAGGCACCGATAACAATTTGTCGGGATGTCAATAATGACATGGTGCAGCTCGCGCGCCTTCACCGTGGCCAACTCGCTCGACTCATTAATAATGTCATCAGCCGCCTCTCTGATTTGCTGGGAACCGGCTTCAGAAGATACTTCTCCATAAACCGGTTCACTCCAGGCGTGCTGGTCAGGGCTTCGAGTAAGCCAACCTTTTGCGCTGAATAGATATTGGCCGTTTGCAACTCGAGACAGTCCCAGCTTTCATCTACGAAGCAATCTCGTCCGCGTTATTAGAGCTTCGGAGAAGTTCTGGGGTTTTCCGAGACATGCGCATCAGATTTGCGAGCACGGGATGGACTTTATGTG
>MDTD01042479.1_pt1 | contig 13009 bp, 7 predicted proteins | sample 811221 | NCBI WGS metagenome assembly MDTD01 (sample SAMN05326646, study PRJNA326480) | marine metagenome | isolation source: seawater | place: Pacific Ocean: South West | collected 2011 | reverse complement strand
GAGCTGTCTGTAGCAGTAACTGTTAAATTATATTCATTGTTTACTCCAACATCGCCCGGTGCCTCATAATCAGGGGCTGAAGTGAATGTTAGCTCCCCTGCGTTTGAAATGCTAAAGAGACCACTATCAGTTCCTGATAGTGACCAAGTAACAGTCTCATTTGCACTATATGTAGATACTGCTGTTTGGTTTTCCTGAACTGATACTGTTTCGCTCCCTGATATTACTATATTAACATTATCACTAGGATCATCTGTCACGGTTATTGCTACGTTTTTTTGAGCACTTGCACCTGAAATGTCTGTGACAGTTACTGTTAAGTTGTATACGTTATTAGTACCAAAATCAGACGGGTTCTCAAAATCAGGAGCAGAATTGAATGACAACTCTCCACTATTTGAAATACTAAATTTGCTACTATCATAGCCCGATAATGACCATGAAGCAACAGTTTTGTTAGCTGAATAAGTAACTACAGCTGTTTGATTCTCCTGAACTGAAGGAGCATGATTTCCTGATAAAATCAATGGAGTTTCATCAACATCAGTCACAGTTACAGTCACAGCTAAATCACCAGTATTACTAGAGCTGTCTGTAGCAGTCACCGTTAAATTATATTCATTGTTTGCTCCAACATCGCCCGGCACCTCATAATCAGGGGCTGAACTAAATGTTAGCTCCCCTGCGTTTGAAATGCTAAAGAGACCACTATCAGTTCCTGATAAGGACCAAGTAACGGTTTCGTTTGCACTGTATGTAGATACTGCTGTTTGGTTTTCCGCTACCGAAACAGTAGAACTACCCGAAACAACTGGATTAGTCTCATCAACATCAGTTACATTTACAGTAACCGGAAAGGCATTGCTAACATTTCCTGCGCTATCGGTCGCAATTAGTGATACATTATATTGATTGTTAGCTCCATCATCACCCGGCTCCTCATAATCAGGTGCTGAAATAAATATTAGCTCCCCTGAATTATAGCTTACCAGTCCATTAGATGAAGTGGGATTATCAATTTCAAATAATGCACTATCAACTCCTGAAAGTGTCCATGTTACGTCTTCACTCGCTGAGTAAGTGGATACTGCAGTTTGGTTTTCCTGGACTGATACTGCTCCATCCCCAGAGATTGTAGGAGGAGTAGTATCACTAGAATTAGTGTCACGAACATAGCGAACAGAATAGCCAAGCCATTTATAACCTGGATTTCCTTGGTATAAATGTTTACCGCCATAATACGTGTTATATGATTTTAAAGGATCATCTTCTTTAGAAGTCCAAAAAACAGCATAATAACCTTGTCCGTAAAATCCTTGTAAATTACCAGCATTTTCATTTCCGGTGTTTCCCACATCAACTCTATATCCATTAGCTATAGCATTAAATCCAGACTCATTATTGGATGCGGGATCGTTTCCAGGCGTGTCGATAGTAACTGAGCTAGCCCAACCATTTACTGAAGACATCGCTTTTGCAATGTCTTCTGTAAGAGTTGGATACATAAGACTGTTGGTTTGATTAGGACTCAAATAACTACCTAGATTTTGGATATCAGCCCAAGTAGCAACGCGCCAACCTGATGGGGCAAATTGTTTTCGAAGTGATGGATCATTTAAAGATGCATTATCGTAAATACCATTTACAGCATACCAATTATAAAATTTATGAGTAGTACTGCCATAAACATAGCACCAACTTCCAATCAGCTGATTTTTCCAAGACGTTAATTCTTGATTTTGAGGAATTTCTGTTCCGTCGTTGTAATGAGTAACTTCTGCATTTTCAAGAGCCCAGTCCAAATCACCAAAAGTCTTCCAAGCAAAAGTATTACCATCTTGGTCAGTAGCTGTTCCATTTGTGACAGCTTGATTTGTCAGGATCGAGGAATCTGAGGTATGTTTTTCAACGCTTTTTAAAACTTCATCACTGAAGTAATTGCCAAAACTCAAGAAAGAATTGAGGCTGGCAATCATTACAAAAGCGGTCAATAATGAACGCGCAAAAACTTTTGAAATTGGTCTAAATTTCATCAAATTCCTGGTTCAAATTTCAGCTAAATTAGTCATTATATTTGTTATAAGAAGTAAAACCTTCGATTTTAACTATATAATTCAACAAAAAAAGCCCCCCATTTTCAGGAAAGCTTCTCATTGGCTCTCTTACGAACCTCTTGCAAACCAATGGTTTACAAGCAACACAACATCTTAAAATCTTTACTAAGCAAATAAGCTTTGCGGTCTGGACGGGACTCGAACCCGCGACCCCATGCGTGACAGGCATGTATTCTAACCAACTGAACTACCAGACCAGGGTCTTGCGGCTGCAAATATACACCTCATTTTTCATTACACAAATACTCTGTATAATTATCCTATAAAGCGCCATCAATGGCCTCTGCGTAGACTTGTTTTGGAGATACACCTACTTTTCGATCAACAAGTTCTCCGTCTTTAAATAACAAAACGGTTGGGATATTTCGAACTCCGTATTTGGCAGCAAACTCTTGGTTGCTGTCAACGTCTACTTTTCCGACAACAGCTTTGCCATCGTATTCATTGCTCAACTCATCAATGATTGGTCCAACCATACGGCAAGGACCACACCAAGCTGCCCAAAAATCCACAAGTACAGGTTTATCGGATTGCAAAACAATTTTATCAAATGTTGCATCTGTAATTTCTAAAGCCATTTTTTTATTTTTTAGGCTACAAAAGTACGGTTTTATAATCTTTTTAAACCCATAAGTTACCGGATTTAACAGTCCATATCCAAAACCGCTAATTCAGCTTAAAATGAATTTTTTGTTCATCCAAATCTGCAAGAAGTTCCTTGCTTATGTTTACTTTCTTGTTTCGGCTGTGCATCACGAGTTTGATTTGTTGGTTTAACTCATAAAAGGCAATATCCAATTTGTGATTTCCCTTGTGGGCTTTGATTGTTTTTGTCAATAAGGATAACTTCTCCTTTTCAAACCGATTGATGTTGATTTGTAATGTCAATTTTTTGGCATAGGTGCTAATAGCGTCTTGCAGCTGCCGAAAATCGTTAAACTGAATGCGTGGATCTCCCACCTTTCCTGTCTCTTGATTGATCCAACCTGGTCGGACAAACGCCTTCACATGCACAAAGTTGTTCTCCACCAATTGGTGACGAAACTTTAAATATTCTTCTCCAAAAATTCGAAAGCTAAAGGTGTCTTCATAATCCTCCAGTTGGAAGATCGCCCAACCCTTTCCGTTTTTGGATACCCGATGTTCGACTTCTCCAATGATGCCACCAAATGTCAATTCCTTGTTTACCAATGGTGCTAGGTCATTGAACAGACCGACACGTGCATTACAAAAGTGGTTGAAGCTATATGTAAAATCATCCAAAGGGTGCCCAGACAAGTAAATCCCAACAACTTCTTTTTCTTGTTTAAGTTCATGGAGTGTTGCCCATGGCTCACATTCTGGAATTTCGGGTTCGGTTAATGATGCCTCACTATCCTCACCAAATAAACTCACCTGTGACGAATTTTGATGCTCTTGAAAATTGGCTCCAAAACGGAGTGCTTTTTCCAAAAAAGAAACCCCATCCCCTTTGTCTTGAAAGTATTGCGCGCGATGATTATCGCCCAAAGAGTCTACACCTCCAGCAAGAACTAAACTCTCAAATGTTTTTTTGTTAGCGGCACGTAAATCAACTCGTTTGATCATATCGAAAAGCGATTGATATGGTTTGTCTTTTCGACTATCCACAATGCTGTCAACAGCGCCTCGACCCACACCCTTAATCGCACCCATTCCAAATCGGATCGCGTTGTCGTTGTTTACAGTAAACTTGTAAAACGATTCGTTGACGTCAGGACCAAGAACCGGAACACCCATTCGTCGGCACTCCTCCATAAAGAAGCTAACTTGCTTGATATCGTTCATGTTATTTGACAATACAGCTGCCATATACTCCGCTGGATAGTTGGCCTTTAAATAGGCCGTTTGGTAGGCAATCCAAGCATAGCAAGTGGAGTGCGATTTATTAAAAGCATAGGAAGCAAATGCCTCCCAATCCTTCCAAATTTTTTCAAGGATATCCGCATCGTGACCACGCTCCTTACCGCCATTGATAAATTTTGGCTTAAGCTCTTCAAGCAATGAAAAAATCTTTTTCCCCATGGCTTTTCTCAAAACGTCTGCCTCACCCTTACTAAAGCCAGCTAATTCCTGAGACAATAACATCACCTGCTCTTGATAGACGGTTATTCCATAGGTCTGTTCCAAGTGATGCTTCATTTCTGGAAGATCATACTGGATTTCTTCTTCTCCGTTTTTGCGGCGAATAAAACTCGGAATATATTCCAATGGGCCTGGACGATACAAGGCGTTCATCGCAATTAAGTCTTCAAATTTATTTGGTTTAAGCTCTCGTAAATAACGTTGCATACCAACACTTTCATACTGAAATATGCCTACGGTTTCTCCTCGTTGGAATAAGTTGTATGTCGGCTCATCATCCAAAGGAAAATCATCCGGGTTGAGGGTGATATGATGTCGATACTTTATCAACTTTACCGTATCCTTAATCAGAGTTAACGTTTTGAGTCCCAAAAAGTCCATTTTCAACAGGCCTGCACTTTCCACAACTGCATTATCGTACTGCGTTACCACCAAATCCGAATCCTTTGCCGTAGCAACAGGAACCAAATTACTGATATCTTCAGGCGTAATGATGACCCCGCAAGCATGCGTTCCTGTATTTCGCAATGAGCCCTCTAAAATCTGCGCTTGTGATAGGGTTTGAGCTTCTAGGTCATCTCCATTGGCTATCTCTTTTAATTGCTCCACCCGTTGAAACTCATCTGCCCGAAGGTCTTCTTTTAAGTTTGTAGTTTCTGCTGTAAAAATGGTGTTGAGTTTGATGTTTGGAATCAGCTTGGCAAGGCGATCCGCATCAGCAAGTGGAAGGTCTAATACACGAGCTGTATCTCGAACTGAGGATTTTGCCGCCATGGTGCCATAGGTTACAATTTGTGCAACCTGATTTGCCCCATATTTTTCAATAACATAATCCATCACTTTTGACCGACCTTCATCATCAAAATCGATATCGATATCGGGCATGCTCACACGGTCCGGATTCAAAAATCGCTCAAAAAGTAGATCGTATGCAATCGGGTCAATATTTGTGATTTGTAAGCAATATGCAACCACTGATCCTGCTGCAGACCCACGACCTGGACCAACTGAGACATCCAATGAGCGAGCAGCAGCTATCAAATCCTGTACAATCAAAAAATACCCCGGATATCCCGTGTTTTCGATGACACTTAACTCAAAGTCGATCCGTTCCTGAATCTCTTTGGTAAGCTCACCATAGCGTGACTTTGCGCCTTGCAGAGTAAGATGTCGCAAAAAGGCATTCTCTCCTCTTTTACCGCCATCCTCTTGATCCTCAGAAACAACAAATTCAACAGGAATATCAAACTTTGGGAGTAAAACATCTCGAGCCAAAGCAAAGGGCTCTATTTTTTCGACTACCTCTTGAATGTTGTAGATGGCCTCAGGAATATCTGAAAATAATTGCGTCATTTCCCGAGGAGACTTAAAGTAATATTCCTGATTTGGAAGCCCGTACCGGTAGCCACGACCTCTTCCTATAGGCGTAGACTGCTTTTCGCCGTCCTTGATACACAACAAAATATCATGCGCATTTGCTTCTTCTTTTTTGAGATAGTAGCAGCTATTTGAAGCAATAATTTTGATACCGTGCTTGTTTGCCAATTCAATTAAAGTTGTATTGACTCGCGTTTCATCTTCCTGATTGTGACGCATCAGTTCCATGTATAAATCAGAACCAAAATGTTCTTTCCACCAGAGCAGAGAATCTTCTGCCTGTTGCGCACCGGTGTTAAGAACCTTATATGGCACCTCTCCGTAAAGGTTTCCTGTCAAAACGATAATATCTTCCTTATGGTTGAGGATCAATTCCCGATCAACACGGGGTACATAGTAATATCCTTTTGTGTGGGCGATAGATGTGAGTTTGGCTAGGTTGTGATATCCGTTTTTGTTTTTTGCAATCAAAACGATTTGAAAGCCATCGTCTCGATGAGATCGATCGAGGTGATTCACGCAAACGTTGAGAGTGATTCCTATAATCGGTTTAATCGGGTTTCCCGTACTTTCTTCGAGGGATTTATTGTGTTTGTTGACTGCTTTGACAAAATGAAAAGCACCCATCAAATTTCCGATATCTGTAATGGCAACCGCAGACATATTCATCGATACAGCCTCTTGTACGAGTTTCGGAATGGAAATCGTCGATTGAAGCACTGAAAACTGTGTGTGGGTATGAAGGTGGCAAAACGGCAAGGTATCTACTTGAATTTCTTCACCCGAAACCTCTGGTTTTTGAGGCGAAATCAAGGCTGCTGTTTCTTTGTGTAGGTTTCGATGTTTTAAACCCGCTAATGGAACAATATTAGGGTAAGATTTTTTGACCGCTTGCGTGGATTGTTGCAATTCAGTTTGGTTAAATTTGTTTTGTCTAATCAATTCGACAAAAACACGTGCGGTTGCTTCTACATCAGCTGTTGCATTATGTGCTTCTTCAAACGAATCTTGAAATAAAAAGACATACAATTCACTAAGAGTCGGGAGTTTAAACTTCCCTCCTCTCCCGCCAGGAAGCTCACACAACAAAGCCGTGTCTTCCGTACAAGTATCCAAATTTGTTTTTTCAACGAGGATGTTTTCCTTCCCCAATCGCAACAATTCTGCCCCCATAATATTGAGGTCAAACTTCAAGTTATGACCCACCAAAAAGTCGGCTCGATCTACAATCGCTAAAAATGATTCTACAACCGTTTTTATATCTACACCATCTCGTCTTGCAAGTGCTGTGGAAATCCCATGGACTTTTTCAGACTCATAAGGAATATCAAATCCATCTGGCGTAATGATAAAATCGTCATGAGAAATCATTCGCCCATCAAGAGCATGTAATTGCCAAGCGATCTGAACACAGCGGGGCCAATTATCGCTGTCCGAAAGTGGCGCATTCCAATTTCGGGGTAGACCCGTTGTTTCTGTGTCAAATATTAAATACATCTCTGTCTTTAAAGCTGCATAAAAATAATTAACTCAACCTCCAAAATCCCGCAGAAAAACGAGAAGTTATTAACGTTTGTGGATTTCTAAAAAAAATGTACATTTGCCCCTCATTAATAACAGAGGTTTAGAACCTCACAAATTAATTTGATATGCCAGTACGCATTCGTCTACAAAGACACGGAAAAAAAGGAAAGCCTATTTATTGGATCGTCGCAGCAGACTCTCGCGCAAAAAGAGACGGTCGATACCTCGAAAAATTAGGGATTTACAATCCAAACACGCTACCAGCTACTGTGGAGCTAAATTTAGATCGTGCAGTAGATTGGCTACAAAAGGGTGCACAGCCATCCGATACCGCTCGCAACTTGCTCTCTGAACAAGGTGCCATGCTCAAAAATCACTTGATCAATGGGGTGCATAAAGGTGCGCTTACTGAGGATGATGTCACTGCTAAATTTGAAGCTTGGCTCAAAAACAAAGAAAGCAAAAACGAAACCATCCAGAAAAAAATTGACTCTGAAGCCGAAAAAGCTCGTGCTGCTGCCATAGCTGCTGAAAAAGAGGTCAGTGCTAAACGCAAGGAAGCTGCAGCCGCTGCTATTGCTGAAGCTGAATCGCAAGAAGAGACACCAGCCGCTGAGGAAGCGCCAGCTGAAGAGGCTACTCCTGAAGCTGAAGCGCAAGAAGAGACACCAGCCACTGAGGAAGCGCCAGCTGAAGAGGCTACTCCTGAAGCTGAAGCGCAAGAGGAGGCACCAGCCGCTGAGGAAGCGCCAGCTGAAGAGGATAGCCAAGACTAAAATTCAAAATGCGAAAAGAAGACTGCTTCTTTCTAGGAACAGTAGTCGCTAAATACAGCTTCAAAGGAGAGGTGTTGATCAAACTCGACACAGATGATCCAGAAGCTTATCTCTCCTTACAATCTTTTCTTGTGGAAGATGACTCACGTCTTATTCCCTATTTCACAACCAAAGTCCAGCTACATAAAACACAACTCCTTCGGGTCTCAATCGAAGACATCAGTTCGGAGCATGAAGCAAATATCCTGATTGGAAAATCGGTGTATCTGCCCCTCGATCAACTTCCTAAACTTGCTGATGACCAGTTCTATTATCACGAAATCATTGGTTTTGAAGTCATCGACTCCCAACAAGGTTCAATCGGAACAATCACAGGCGTTAATGATCGTTCTTCACAAGTTTTGTTGGAAGTCGAATACAACCATCGACAAATTCTTATCCCATTGGTAGAAGAGCTAATCCAACAACTTGACAAACAACAAAAACAACTTTATCTTACCATCCCAGAGGGCTTACTAGATTTAAATTCCTAAAAGGATGTTGAGAACATTATTTTTCATTGTGATTTGCGTTGTGAGTACCTCCGCACAAGATACTCTTGAAATGAAAGAGGTTGTTGTAAAATCCTCCTTGCTACTTGCCGATCAGAATTCACTTCCTGTAACAATAAATATCTGGTCCAAAAATGGCCACTTTCGTTCTATCGAGCAAGAACTCAACAATGTGCCTGGTGTATGGTTGACTAATAATAGTAATGCAGCACAAGACTATCGAGTTTCAATACGTGGCTTTGGATCACGGGCATCCTTTGGTATACGTGGGATTCGGATTCTCTTGGATGGGATTCCCCAAACAACCCCTGACGGACAAAGTCAAATTGATCACTTACCCCTCCACCTTATCCAACAAAGTGAGGTCATTCGAAGTCCCGCTGGTTCTCGACACGGGAATGCTGCGGGTGGTGTGCTTTCATTTTTTACGCAAAATACAAGTCAAAATCAATCCATACTTCGCCTGCAACAGGGCAGCTTTGGTTTGTATTCTACAGATGCAAACATCCATCATCCTCTGTCTGACAATTCAAAAATCATGGGGTCTTTGAACTACCACACATTTGATGGTTATCGCAAGCATGCTCGTTTTGAAAACAAAAGCGCCTTTGTGAAGTTTACACACCATAAGAACGAAGTTTCCCACAATCTATCAATTCTCCACTTCGATAGCCCCTATGCATTTGATCCAGGTGGTCTCACACTAGAAGAGGTCAAGCGCAATCGATCGCAAGGACGAGAAAGAAATATTGCCTATGATGCTGGAGAGAGCGTTCGTCAGTCTCAAATTGCATGGCAGTATAAAACCCCCTACCGTGGTGGGGCGCTAGAAACCACTGTACACTTTAGCCCGAGAATCTTTGATGGAAAACTTCCCTTTGAAAATGGGGGCATCGTCAAACTTGAAAGAGGTTTTTATGGCGGAACGATGCTGTACCGGATTTCTGAAAAGAACCGTTTGGGCCAAGGAATTGTGGGTCTTGATTTTCAAAGTCAGCGAGACCATCGCAGGCGATATGCAAACCTCTCAGGACAGAAAGGAGAACAAACCATGAATCAGATTGAACGCTTTTCCTCTGCCAGTGGATTTGCAATTTGGTCAATTCCTGTTGGAAATTCTATTATTGACCTCGGTCTTCGGTATGACAATAATCTGGTTTCGTTAGATGATCGCTTTGTGATAACTGAGCAAAAACATAAGCGTCAGTTTAGCCGATGGTCACCTCATCTTGGCCTTTTGTGGAAGTCAAGCCCTACTGCAGTATGGTTTGTTTCTTTGGGATCAGGTTTTGAGGTTCCTGCCCTGAGCGAACTATCCGCTAACCCCTATGGTAGCGGCTTTAATCCAGACATCAATCCAATGGAGTTCATCGGCCTCGATTTTGGATTTAGAAAAAAAAGACCGTCATATCGTTGGGAGGTGGTTGCCTTTTATACAAAAGCAACAAACGAGTTGATCCGTTATGAACTGGAAGACTTTCCTGATCAAAATTTTTATCGAAATCTAGGAGAATCCACGCGTTATGGAATCGAGGTTGATGCGTCGTTGATTGCCTATAAAAATCACATGTTACAAGGCGGAATATCACTTGCTTCCTATCGATTTTTAGATGATGGAACTGCCAAAAACCTTCCTGGGGTACCCGCCAATACTGCCAACCTTGGTTGGATGTACAGCAACGATGGTTGGGAACTTTCGATTGATGGCCGTTTTGTAGGAAATTTTTTTGCAGATAATGCCAATACCGTTCGTATTGATCACTATGGTCTAGCTAATTTTGAAATCCAGAAAGAATTTCATCTTAAATCTATCGCCATTACGCTTGGGTGCTCTGTTTTTAATCTGACAAACACGAGATATTTTGACAATGTTCGGATCAATGCATTTGGTGGGCGGTTTTACGAACCTGCTGCAGGAAGACAACTCATTTTGTCGCTAAAAACTGTTTTTTAATCAGCCCTTTTATTTCTTTTTCTTTTTTAATCATGTGGGGGTTCTCTTATTTTTTTACTTTTAAGTCATGAAAACACATGTACTCTATTTGGTTGGACTCTTAGCTTGTCCGTTTCTGTTTAGTCAAATATTAACTGTTAATACAGGAGCATCTGTTTCAGTTGCATCTGGTAGTTCCATAAATCTTGATGGATTAGAAATTACTCCTTCTGATACTTATGTTATAAGCGGAGCCAACGATGTGTCCCGTTCCATCACTGCAGCAACAGCTGGAGGTAATAATTCTGTTTTACGAGTTTACAGCACTTCTGCTTTACTATCTGGATTTACAGGAACCCTTACTTTTTATTATTTAGATGAAGAGCTTAACGGAATTACTGAGGGAGACTTAGTTATGGAGCTTCAAGCAGATGATGACAGCTGGTCTACATATGTGGGGACTGTTGATGAAGCTAATAATACTGTCAGTTATACATTTACAGAAGCCGTATCCTTTAAAGCTGTAACAGCTAGTGCTTCTGGGGCTACTCTAACAATAGAAGATATATTACAACCCCAAAGTGGTATCTCGGTATATCCAAACCCTACAGCCAATAGAATCTACATACAAGGTGAAAACATTTTACAAGCGGAACTCTTTGACCTAAGAGGTAGAAAAGTAAAAGCCACAAATCAAAAACAAATAGATATGAGTGACATAGGAAGCGGATCGTTTATCCTCAAAGTCACAACAGACAATAACAATACAAAATCATTTAAAATTATCAAGAAATGAGAAATATACTTTTTGCGTTTTTTACACTTATTATTACTATTCAGGGGTATTCACAAACAATGAATAGTTATTTCAATGATCTGAATTTAAAATTTTCTGATTTAGGTACGGAATTTGACTTGGTTTCAAATAATTTCGATGACTTGGGATCAAAATTTTTTGATGTAGGAGTGTATTTTGATATGACCGGAAATGAATTTAATGACTTGGAATCTTTAAGTATGAATATGGCAGGACATTACAGCTCAGATGTGTCTAGTTGGTGGTCACAAATAGCGTCCCGTTTTAGTTTGATTGAATATCGTTTAGATCAAGAAGTTAGATTGAAACTTCATGAAGCTGCATCGAGATTTGATATGATTGAAAATTCTTTAAACAGTAATATAAGAAATGATATTTTTGAAATAGCATCGATAATGAATCAAATTGGTAATACTTTTGGGGGCTTTGATGGTAGTTTTAATAGTCTCTCTGGAACACCAACAACATTAGCCGGATATGGAATAACCGACAGTGGTCTTAAGTATGTCACTGAAGGAGATAATACTGGTGTAAGACTTTCTTCTTCAAATACTGCTAATCATGGAGATATTGGTAATACTGCTGTTGATTTAAGTTTTCAAAGTTCTGCAAGCTCAACAACAGGCGCTACGGGTCAATCCTCTTTTGCGGTTGGCCTTGATTCAACAGCTTCAGGTGCTAGCTCGATTTCAGGAGGATATTTAACTATTGCTTCCGGTGATGCAAGTGTTGCTCTTGGAAACGGTGCACAGGCAGCTGGTACTTATTCTTATTCAATTGGACATTTAAGTAAAGCTAATGGAGATAATTCTGTTGCATTAGGTTTTTTTAATGAATCAGATGGTCAGCATGCAACATCAATGGGAAAATCAACAAAAGCCTCTGGTAATTCTTCGACATCAATTGGAGACTCAACTACGGCAAGTGGAGTAACTGCTACTGCAATGGGAGAAAGCACCACAGCATCTGGGTATGTTTCATTGGCTTTGGGGAAAAATACAACCTCAAGTGCTGAGCAATCCATAGCTGCTGGATATGGCTCTATTGCAGAGGGAAATAGATCAACTGCATTGGGACTTTACTCTAAAGCATCTGGAACTTCGTCAACTGCAATGGGTCTTCACACAGTTTCTGAGTCTCCATCGTCTTTGGTGATTGGAACATGGAATGAACTTAATGAAGCTGATGAACAAACTCTATTTGTAATTGGTAATGGAGGATGGGATGCTTCAAGAGAAAACTACCTTGGCACTGAAGAAAGTAGGTCTAATGCTCTAAAAGTTTTAGTTGACGGAACTACTACTATAGCTGGTGATTTAAGTATTAACTCAGATGCCCGTTTAAAAGCAAACATTGTGTCTCTTGGAGCTACATTGTCTAAACTTTTACAAATAGATGGTAAGAGCTACACAATGAAAAAGGACAAGAGGGAGAAACAAAAGATAGGTCTTCTTGCTCAAGATATAGAAAAAGTTTTTCCTGAGCTTGTATCAGAAAGTAATGGAATAAAATCTGTAAACTATCAAGGGTTAGTGCCTGTGCTTATAAACGCACTTAAAGAGCAAGATGTTTTTATGAAGGAACAGCAGAGGATTCTATCAGTGCAACAATCTGAACTAGATGAGCTAAAGTCTATGATGAAGAAGATTATTGAAAGATAGTAACTGATTAAAAATATCTCCAAGTATAAAAAATCATTCTTGGGAATAAAATCGTACCTTGGGTGGGAATCGAACCCACACTTCCGAAGAAACTGGATTTTGAATCCAGCGCGTCTACCAGTTCCGCCACCAAGGCAAATTGCGACCGCAAAT
>MDTD01097129.1_pt1 | contig 13010 bp, 13 predicted proteins | sample 811221 | NCBI WGS metagenome assembly MDTD01 (sample SAMN05326646, study PRJNA326480) | marine metagenome | isolation source: seawater | place: Pacific Ocean: South West | collected 2011 | reverse complement strand
TTTGATTAAATCTTTTAACCCTAATATAAAATTAGAAATTATTGGTATTAGGCCAGGTGAAAAACTTCACGAGGAAATGATTACTGAAAGCGATAGTTTAAATACTGTTGAATTTAACAAATATTATGTAATTTTACCAAATACATTTGCAGAAGGTAAAATAAATACAACTAGAGAATTTTACAAAAAAAAATTTAAAGCCAAAAATGTTAAAAAAGGTTTCAGTTATAACTCAAAAAATAATAAAGATTTTTTATCAATAAAAGAATTAAAAGGTTTTTTTAAAAAAAAAAATTAAAATTTTTAATTTAAGATATTCTAGTATTTTCTATTAATACAATCCTTAAATAGTCTTCCAAAGTTTTTGATTGATTTATAAAGGATAATTATAGACAATATCAAATATGATTGACCATTATCTTTTCTAATCTGAATTTCTTCTTTAAAATGATCTAAAAAACTAATTTTACTGGAATATCCGCCTCTTCTAAAAATGCCAAATACTTCATCTTTTTTTGTTCCTATTCCATCTAATTTTTTCTTAACTATCATTCTAAAAAAATAGTCATAGTCAGAAGAAAATTTATATTTAAGTTTGTACAAACCAACTTTTCTTGCTGACTTAAGTTTTATAAAAAAACCAGTTGAATGACTGCTATAAAATCCCCAAGAAAAATATATTTTCCAAGGCTTATAACCATGCAACACTCCCCAATGTTTTTTAACTGATCCAAATATAAAATCTTTTTCTGGGTATTTAATAATATAATCCTTTAAAATTTTTAATGCATTTGGTAATAAAATGTCATCCGAATTAACAAAACCCACATAATCACCTTTTGCAAGTTTTAAGCCTTTATTAAAGGCATCATAAATACCTTTATCTTTTTCACTAATCCAAAAATTTATTTTTGAAGAATTTTTTTTTATTATATTCAAAGTTCCATCTTTTGAACCGCCATCAATTACAATTAACTCATAATTATTGTAATTTTGTTTATAAATACTATTTAAAGTTTTTTGAAGATGAGAAACATTATTATAAACAACCGTAATAATTGTTATAAGTGGAAAATTTTTTTTTTTATAAAATTTTCTAACTTTTGATTTTTTCATTAAGATATTTAGATAGTATATATAAAGATTAATTTTTTGAAATAATCAATTCATCTTTTAGACCGAAATATTTTTTTGGGAATTCTTTTTTTATAAACCATAGAAATCTTGCTAAAAATTGATTTCTAGAATTAAAACCGTTAAATATTTCATAAAGGGTTTGATTCTGTTTTGAAAAAAAGTTAGCTGCATTAATAATATTGGATCTTACAAATAATAAACTTCTACAACGTGATAATATAAGAGCCTCCTTAATTGATTCATCTCCTAAAAGAAATCTATGGTTTGGTCTACTATAATTTAGGAATGCATCATTTTTGTCGGATCTAAATGTCTCAATGAATAGTAATTTATCTTTATATTCCTTTTTAAAAAAATCTAAATAATTTTTTTCTTCAGTACAAATAAAAATTTTATCAAAATTTTCTTTATCTATTACTTCATCCACATATTTTTTGATTTGAGGTTTTGTAGCAGGAAATATGTGTCCTCTACTTGTTTTATAACTAGTGCCTCTAAAATGAATTCCAAGTATTTTCTTATTTACAATATTATTTCTTTCAAAATAATTATCTACAAAATCAATATATTTTTTTTTAAGATTAATTTCTTTTCCAATGAATTGTTTAAATAACGGTTCTAAATGTATTCTGTATTGCATTTCATAATTAAAATCATTTCTAGAAAAAATAACATTTTTACTTTTATAGACTTGTTGTAAATTAAAGTTTGAAGTTTGAGTAAAATAATATTCCCAAGAATTTAAACTACCATCAATTTCTTTTAATTCGTTATAAGGATTTGTAAAATTTTCCATATCAACTATTGGAACAAAACCTTTCTGTTTAGCAATTACTAAATGATTTAGCACAAATGACAAATATGAAAAAATTCCAGCATGAGAAGACCTATTAATTATATAAAAAGTTTTATCACTATTCAAATTTCCGAATTCACAATATGTAAATCCATTTTTTTCAAAAGTTTTAATTGGTTCTTTTTTTTTTCTTTTAAATAAAGGTTTTGGTCCTTCATCAACCAATAATACTTTCTTGATTATCTGTTTTATTCTTTTCATTATTTAAAAATAGTATAATAAAATAATTTATTAATATCTTGAATGATAGTCATGATATTAATAAATTATATGATTAACTTTTCAAAAAGACTTTTAAAAAATTTATTATCAAAAACTCAATGGAGAATAAACAAAATTTATAAAAATAAGTATTATGTTAATCAAAAACCTAATTTTGAAGTAATTAAAGCTCTTTATAATTCTTCAGGGGTGATACACATGGGAGCACATCGAGGTGTAGAGGCACCAATTTACGACTGGTTTCAAAAAAAAACAATTTGGATAGAGGCTAATCCACAAATCATTCCAGATTTAATTGATAATGTGTCAAGATTCCCTTATCAAAAAATAATTGTTGCACTTTTAAGTAATCAAGATGATGAAAATTTAGAATTTAAAATCTCAAATAATGACTCTGCTTCATCATCTATATTTGATTTTGGAAAAAAAAGTTTAGATCAAAATTTAAAGATGATTTCTAAAATAAATCTTAAATCACAAAAATTTGATACAATTGTAAAAAAAAATTTTATTGAGTTAAACAATTATAATTTTTGGGTCATAGATTTACAGGGATCTGAACTTTTGGCCTTAAATGGTGCAATTGACTCTATAAAAAAATGTAAATCAATATTGATTGAAGTTAGTAAAAGTGACTATTATTCAAACGGTGCAAAATGGGATGAACTAAAAAATTTTTTAAATAAACATCATTTTATACAAAAGTGGGAACCTGAAGAAGATCATACTGATGTATTATTTTTAAAAGAAAATTAATAGGATCTCATTAATTTTTGGACCTCTGTCAAATATAACTTACAGTTTTTTTCTTTGTCGAATCTATCTAAACTTTTAAATGCTTTAAGAGTTTTATTATTATATTTTCTTTTATTTTTGTAGTAATCTAGGATTAGATTAGAGAGTTTTTTATAATTTTTAATTGGAAACAATGATCCAAATTTTCCTTTTTCCAAAATTTCAGACGGACCTGTTGGACAATTTGATGAAATTACATATTTTTTTAAAACCATTGCTTCTAAAATAACATTAGGCAAACCCTCATATAAAGAGGATAGAACAAATAAATCAGTTTTGGTTATATACTTAAATGGGTTGTGATTAAAATTTATAATTTTTACTAAATTTTCAAGTTTATTAAATTTTAAAAAATTTAAAATTTTATTTTTATTAGATCCATAACCTATTAATAATAATCGAGCAGGAATTTTTTTGCTTACTATATTAAAAGCTTTTAAAAGCGTAATATGATCTTTTTGATCAGTAAATCTTGCAACGTTAATAATTTTAAGCTCTTTTTCTCTATTGAAAAAACTAAAATCAAAGTTTTTTTTACTTTCTTTGATTATCTCATCCTTGTTTAATGGATTGTATATCATTTTAGAATTAATATTGAATTTTTTGTCTAGCTCTTTTTTAAATTTTTTACTATTTACTATAATTTTTTGTGGATACTTTAAAAGAAGCCAAAAAATAAAATTTTTAATATAATTTTTTGTCCAACCTGTTGGTGAAGAATTTGATCTAGTGATTATTTTTTTTCCAAATAATATAGCTAAAGTTATACAATATATATTAGCTTGAAATGCAAAGATGTAAACTTCTTTTTTTTGAAAAAAACTTTTCAATAGCAATATTAAACAAACAAAATATTTTAAATATTTATTTCTTTTTGTTTTTGATGACTTGATAAAATTAATAATCTTAATTCTTTTATCAAAGTACTTATTAAATTTTGAGTCATAAGTTATCAATTCTATATTCTTTATATATTTTGCTAAATAATTGCTAATAATGATAATGTTTTTTTCAACTCCCCCGCCTTCCATAGCAGGCATAAAAAGAACAAGCTTTTTTTTTAAGGTTTGCATAGTAATAAAATATTGATACTAAAGTATAAAATAACTAATTTTTTTAAATTGAAAATAGCAATTAATTTTGAAAACTTACCAAAGGATGGAGGAGCATTCCATGAAAATATTCTTTTAACTGAAGTTTTTAAGGCATTTAAGGGTACAAAATATAAAATTAGTTACATTGTTTCTAATAAAAAAGTTAAAAAAATTCTTGAGGAAAAAGATTTAGACACTCTTTATTTCAAAAAAAGTCTTTCTTTCAGAATTCAAAATGTTTTATATAAATTTGATTTTTTTAAATTTATTTTAGATAAGTTTAAAATAGTAAATAAATTTGAAAAATTTATAAAAAAAAAAAATATTGATTTAGTAATTTTTAATAATCCATCAGAAATGTCACTATTAGCATCTAACTTGATGTATGTAATTGTTTTTTATGAACTACAACATTTAAAATATAATTTTTTTCCTGAATATAAAGCTTATCATAATTATGATTTAAGAGAGATTATAATCAATAATTTTTTAAAAAATGCTTTTAAAGTGATTGCTTGTGTAGAAAAAGATAAAAAGCTTTTGCATAAATATTATAATGCACAGGAAGATAAAATCTTGATACAGCCATTCGTATCTAGACTTCCTTTGATATATGAAAAAAATAAAACTAAATTAGATTTTAAAGATTATTTAAAAAAATTAAAATTAGATACAAATAAAAAAATTCTTTTTTATCCTGCTCAGTTTTGGCCTCATAAAAATCATAAATATATAATTGATGCCCTAGATCTGATGGTTAATAAATTTAAAAATAAAGATTATCATGTTATTTTTTGTGGATATGACAAATTTGATCATCTAAAATTTTTAAAAAAACAAATTGAAGAAAAAAATTTATTAAATTATTTTACATTTTTTGATTATCTTGAAGATGAAGAAATTATTACAATTTATCTTAATTCTCATGCATTAGTAATGCCTACATTTGTGGGACATTATTCATTACCTTTATTTGAGTCTTTCTACTTTAAGATTCCAGCTTTTTTTACAAAAGATCTATTAGATGAAGATTTAAGAAAGTATGTTTTTGAAATTGATACAAAAATACCTGAAGATCTTGTATCAAAATTATTAGACATTGATACAAATAAGAAAAAAGAGGTAGAAAATCTAAAGAATGATGCACATGATTTTTATAAAAGCTTTTGCTCATTAGATAGGATTAAAAAAACTTATAATGATATTTTTGAAGAAGTCATATATTTCAAAAGTATGTGGAAATAATTAATCTATTAATGATTAAATATTCTATTTATTTCAGAAATTATTTTATCTAATTCCTTTTTTTTATACCCACATATGAAGGTAAGTATAATCCATAATTAGAAATATATTCAGAATTTGGAAAATTTTTATTATTTTACCAAAATTAGATTTCTCATCTTAATAACCCATTAATTTTAGATATTACAAAATTCATCTCAGTATTGCTAATTCTTGGATGAGATGGAATATAAAAACCATATCGTCCTAAATATGATGAATTAGGATATTTTGTATTATTGAAAATTTTCATTTTTTTAAAAATTTTTTGCTCATGCATTGGCCAAAAAAAAGGTCTAGCACCAATTCCAAATTTGGCTAATTTTTTAATAATACTTGAAGCTAAAACCTTTTTATTCTTAATGACTATTCCTACCACCCAATAAATATTTTTTGAAAAAGATATTTTAGGCGGTGTCATATATATATTCTTATTTGGAGATAATCTTTTATAATAATAATTTCCAATGTACATTTTCTTCTTAACAATCTTATCAAGTCTTTCTAACTGACTTATTCCCAATGTAGCTTGAATATTAGTTAATCTGTAATTCCAACCAATATCCTCATGGTTAAATCTTTGCTTGTTTCCAAAACATAAATTTCTTAATGACTTACATTTTCTGAATAATCTAATATTATTTGTAGAAATCATACCACCCTCACCTGTGGTTAATTGTTTATTGGCATAAAAACTAAAAGTACTTATGTCACCGAATGATCCACAATATTTATCTTTGTATTTTAATCCTATGACTTCAGCAGCATCCTCTATTAAAAATATTCTTTTTTTTTTACAAATTTTTTTAATCTTATCCATATCATTAGAAAAAGAGTAAATATGAGTAATTATTATTGCTTTTGTTTTTTTTGTAATTTTTTTTTCTAAATCCTCTAATTTCATGTTCCAAGTTTTCATATCACAATCAATTAAAACTGGTTTTGCATTTTGTTTGATAACTGCTAATGCATTTGAAATTATTGTAAAATTGGGAATAATTACTTCATCATTTTTATTCAAATTTAGTGATTTAATCGCAATTTCTAGTGCTGCTGTTCCACTTGATACAGCAACAGAAAACTTTCTTTTAATTTTTTTTGAAAATTTTTTTTCAAAAGATCTTACTTCAGGTCCATCAGATGATATCCAACCCTTTTTAAGCACATTTCCAACAGATCTGATATCTTGACTTGATACATATGGTGTACTTACTGGAATAAATTTTCTATTTAATTTTGATTTGACTTTCATCGGTTTTATCGAATTTAACTTTATCTTTTGATATAAAATAAGGACCTTGTTTTACCTCGATCATTTCAACATCTTTTAATATTTTAAAACCATGACCACCACTTGATAGCATGATTAAATCATTCTCATAAAGTTTTTTACTAAACAAATATTTTTCATTAGGACTGTAAAAATCAACTCTTAGAATTCCCTTAAGAATTATTAATACTTCTGTAGTGCTATCTATTTTAGCAATTGCTGTTTTTTTACGTTTATTATGTTTATGAGGTAAAATTACATAATCTTTTTTATGTTTCATGAAACCAACTTGCTGTGATGCTTTTTTATCTGTGAAAAAATTGATTCCTTTTTTTTTTCTGTATTTATTTCTAACAATTAAAGCAAATAATTTTTTTTTGTGAGTTATTTTTTCAATCATAATCTTTTTAATTTACCTTCTAAAAATTGCTTGTATCAATCTTAATATATAAAAAAAACCAAGTAATAAAAACCTTGGTAAACTTGGAAAACTTTTACTGTTACCCTCTATATCTATAGGGTGAATATATGGTATTTCTAAAATCTTATTTCCTCTTTTTTCAGCTTTATATAAAAATTCCACAAAAAATTCTCCATGACCAGTAGCAACAGGCACTACATCCAGTAAAACCTTTCTATGCATAACAAATATACCACTACTTAAATCTTTAATCTTTGATCTAAATATAATTCTAGCTAATCCATTTATAATTCTACTCGATATAACTCTCATAAAATTTCTTTCATCATTACCTCCGTTTACATATCTTGAAAGTAAAACAATATCTGAGTTTGATAATTCGGAAATCATTTTTGGAAAATGTTTTGCCAAAGTTCCCATGTTAGAGTCTAACCATCCGACAATTTCACCTTCAGTGTTTATTAGACCTGTTAGAAAAGCTGTTGCTAAACCTTTATTTTTTTTTCTATTAAATATCTTAATATTTGGATATTTTATTTCCTTCAAAACTTCGTATGTGCCATCAGGTGAATTATCATCTACTACAACTATCTCAACATTATCAATATGTTTAACTAGTTCATCAATTGTATATTTAATAGACTCCTTTTCATTAAAGGTAGAAAGAATTATACTAATTTTTTTACTCACAATTGATTATAATAATTAAGATTTAATTAAACATATTGAATAGCCTTTGTCTTCACTTAAATAAAAAGTATCAATAAATCGTATTTTACCTACTTTTTGAAGAAGTTTTTTTTCATAATTAATTGTTATGATAATTTTTTTTTGAATTTTTTTGATTTTTGAAATTTTCTTCATAAATTTTAAAAAATCTTTTTTATTTTTAAAGGGAGCACTTAAAAAGTATATATCATATATATTTCTTCTTAAATTTAGTTTTGTAAAATCTGATTGAATAATTGAAATATTTTGTGATTTTTTAAAAATTTCTTTTGAGTAAGTAAATTGTTTATTAAAATATTCAACCCCTACAAGCTTTTTATTAGAAAAATTTTTATTTATAAAATCAATTATTCTTCCTGATCCACACCCTAAATCAATAAAACTTTTGAAATTCGTTTTTTTTAAAACTCTTAAAATTTTAAATAAAAAATAGTATGGACATGGAATGTCATCAGCCATTGTTTTATTTCGAGAGAGATTAAATTTAAAACCCTTGTATCCTTTTATGTAATAGTAAATCTCAAAAAATATTATGATGAATATATAAAAATTATAATTTTTAAAAATCTTAAAAAAAACATTTATCAATTTCATACAAAAAACTATGTTATTAATTTCGTAACCTACTAAAAAAGTTTATTTATATTTAACTTGTGATAATCTAAATATTACTTAAATCAAATCTAATTTATGAATTACAATAATCTCAAAATATCAAACTTACAATTAATTATTGTTTATTTGTTTCTTTATCTCTCAATGTTGTTTGGTTTTTACTCAAACGAAAATTTAACTGGTGGAGCCATACGAGATTTTGGTTCTTATGTTCAGATGTTAAATATTGCAAAAAAGGATTTATTTGAATTTTTTAATATTTTTTCAAATTTAAGTATGGATCACTCACCTTTTTACTTTGCACTAATGAGTGTGGTTCAAAGTTTTTTTGATGGTATCACTCTTAATGTAAACACTAATACTAAAATCTATCACTACCATTTGGATGTGTATGGAGCTGAATATGGTTTTTTAAGACTATTTTATTTACATTTATCAGTTGTAATACCTCTTATTTTTTATTTTTGTCTAAAAGAAAAATACAAAGAATTAGATAAAAATATATTATTTTTAATTTCACTTTTCATCTTAATATCTCCGTGTTTTAGATCTTATGCTATATGGGCTGGTGATTTGAATTTGGCTCTATTATTTTTATTACTAGGTATATTTTTTTATTTGAAATTTACTAATGAATTAGAATTAAAAAATCAGTTAATCTTTATTTTTTTAAATGTATTATTTGTAGCTCTCGCAGCTTATGTAAGACCAATTTATAGCTTATTTTCAATATTTTTCTTTTATAAAATCTTTTTATTAAAAGGTTTAAGTAAACAATTAATTTTATTTTGTTTAATAAATGTTATTTTTTCTTTTCCAGCAATTTATTATGTCTTCATTTTGGATAACATTTTTTTTACTTGGGCAAATAATTTCTTTATGGACCCTACATTAGTTCTATATTCAACTAATATTCTAATTATTTCTTCTATATTTTTATTTTATTTATTTCCCTTTATAATAATTAAAAATGATAAAAACATTATTAATTCAATAGAAATAAATACAAAACAAATTCTATTTTTATCAACTAGTTTCTTTATCACAATTTTTTTTATCTATAACTTCAATTATTCTATTAGCTCACTTGGTGGTGGGGGTATTTTTTTTAAAGCATCTCAATTATTGTTTAATAATAATTATTTATTTTATTTTATTTGTTTTTTTTCTTTTTTGATTTTTAGTAAAATATTTTTTGATAAGGATATTGGCGATATATTATTGTTATTAGTATTAATATGTTTAGATCCTGACCCTTTCGTATATCACAAAACTTTTGATCCTCTTTTGATGTGTATTGCGTTGCTTTTGTTTAACAACGAATTTTTTAATAGCCTTACAAAGGAAAATTATAAAAAATTTAGTGTTTATCTCATTTCTTATTATTTTTTGATTTTTATTATCTACTTTGTGATTAGGACATCGATTAATTAGATAAAAAAAATTAAAATCTACAATGAATCTTTAATAAATAATGCATCACTTGACTTCATTTTACTTAAAATATTCAAAGTCCAAATATTTTTTTGCTGAATCATTCTAAATCCATACTTATTTTCAAGTAAAAGTTTTATTTCAGAAAATTTTTTATCAAAATTTACTTTTGAATCTAAGATTTCAATTTGAATTAAAAATATATTATTTAAGGATTCTTTAGCACCTAGTAACACTTCTAGTTCATTCCCTTCTACATCAATTTTTAAAATATCAATCTTGTTTATCTTTTTTACTTTACAAAAATTATCAATTGTATCTGTATCCACCGTGTGAGATGAAAAACTTTTATTAAAATTAAATGTAATTAATTTTCTTGTCCAATTCCACAATACATCATCTTTTACAGTAGTTTTAAGTGAAGATCCTGAAGATGGAAAAAATTCATTTAAATGATAATCTTGTTTTCCTATTGTATTAGAAAAGGCTATTTTAAAATAATCAAAATCTTTTATCTCTAGATTTCTATTTGGATCAAATAAAAAAAAATTTACGTCTTTAGAAATAATTTTTTTTTTCAAATTTCTTGAGAAATTACCTAAAAAACACCCTACATCAAAGATTGTTAGATTGTTATTATTTTTTTTACTTACAATTTGTGCAATTTCATCAGTAAAATCATTCATTAAGTATTTATCCAAATATTTATAAATCATAAATTTATCTAATTTTTTTTTTGTTTTTACTGTGATAAAAAACTTGCCGGAAAGCATTATATGTCTAAGCAAAGAAAATCAAATGGATTTATTATGAGTAAATCTTCTACAAATTCTGGATTGCTAAATTTTTTTGAAAAAATAATTAGATCTCACCCATTATTGTATGTTTTTGCAAGATATTTTGTCAGACATACAAACATTTTTGAAGAAGATGCTACTGGTGTTAAGTATATAAACTTTAAAGATAGTATTAATATAATTGATGTTGGTGCAAGTGATGGGATTGCCTCAAAATTTTTTTTAAACAACCTTAACGTAAATAAAGCTATTTGCTTTGAACCTAGTAATTTTTACATCAAAATATTAAAAAAAATTAAAAATAATAAACTAATAATAAAACCTTATGCAATTGGGCACAAAAAGGATATAAAAGAAATTTATTTTCCAAGATATAAGCTTTTTGATATTAACTTAGATCTAATACCCTACACATATTATAATAAATTAACCCTATCAAAACAGTTAGAATTGGATTTTAAATTTAGAAAAAATATTCAAATAATAAAACAAAAGCTAAAAATTAACAAAATTAAAAAACTAAAATATAGGATAGATCTAATTAAAATTGATGTAAACGACAATGGTCTTTCAGTTGTAAAATGTCTTGAAAAAATTATTAAAAAAGATCAGCCTGCTTTACTCATCGAAACAGATTCAGATATTAAAAAAATTATTAAAATTTTAAGAAAATATAAATACGAAAAATATGCTTTCTCAAATAAAAAAAATAAATTTGAAAAAATTTATAGTAACTTTCCTCTAAATACTTATTTTTTAAAAGATAAACACTTTTACTAAATTAATTATATTTCTTTAACTCGTTATCCATCATTATTTTAATTAAACCATCTAAGTCCGTTTTTAACTTAAAGTTAAAATCTTTTTTTGCTTTGGATGTATCAGCCAGTAAGTTTCTAGTTTTTGATGGTCTAAATAATTTCTTATCAATCTTTAAATATTTTCTATAATTTAACCCAAGATAGCTAAAACATTTTTTCAAGAAATATTCGACAGTATAATTCTTTCCAGAACCAATCACGTAGAAATCAGGTTTTTTTTGCTGCATTATTCTCCATGAATAATCGACATATTCTTTTGCGTACCCCCAATCAATTTTTGACTTAATGTTTCCTAAATAAATAAATTTCCTTTTTTTAAAATATATTTCGCAAGCATGCTGAACTATTTTTTTGGAAACATAATCTTTATTCCTTTTAGGTGACTCATGATTAAAAAAAATTGCTCCACATATATGAAGATTATATACTTTGTTATACATCTTAGATGCATAAAGCGTTGTAGTTTTTGCAAGAGCATAGATACTGTTTGGCTCTGGAATTGTTTTTTCATTTTGTTTAATCTTTTTTGTCTCTCCAAATATATTTGATGATATGGGTTGAAAAAATTTGATCTTTTTATTTAATTTCCTCAAAACTTCAAATATATCAATTACTGACAATGCTGTAGTTCTAAAGGAATATGAAGGAATTTCGTAACTCCAGCCTACATGATCTTGATCTGCAAAATTATAAATTTCATTTGGATTAGCAGTGTCTATGATGGTTGTTAAAGAGCCTGGGTCTAATAAATCACCTTTGTGTAGAAAAAAACTTTTATTAAAAATTTTTGGATCATTTATTAAATGATCAATATTTTTTGTATTTCCCACTGAAGATTTTCTATATAGGCCATGAACTTCATATCTTTTTTTTAAGAGAAGATCGATCATATATGATCCATCTTGTCCTGTTGCTCCTAAGACTAGTGCTCTTTTTTTCATTTAACTATTTTTAATTTTGGGTACGGAAGTAAAAATTTTCCACCTTCCTTTAGCCACTTTTTTTCTCTTATCAAAAATTCTTTTATAAATCCATAAGGCATCACAAAAAAATAATCAGGTTTCAATTTTCTTGCGTTTTCTTCTGAAATTATTTTAACACCTGATCCAATAGTATATTTTCCCCATTTCGTCTTACTTCTTTCTGCTGCATAGGGTATTTCTTTACTGGTTAAACCGTAATATTGAAGAAGAGTGTTTCCTTTTGTTGACGCTCCATACAAAAATATTTTTTTTCCAATTTTGTTCATTTTTTTTATAAAATTTATTGTCATTTGTTTATTCCTTTTTACTCTTTTTATAAAATCTATTATTTCTTTATAACCAGCTTTCTCCTTGAATTTGATAGATTTTTTAATATTTTTTTTGCAATAAATTCTATATGAGCCCCCATTAATTTCATTTTCACTCATCTTGAATATTTTTAAACCATTTTTTTCAAATAAATACTTTAATGATTTATAAGAATAATATTCTAAATGTTCATGACAAATATTTCCTAAATCATTTGTTTTAAACATTGAATGAGAGCACATT
>MDTD01128193.1_pt1 | contig 13011 bp, 11 predicted proteins | sample 811221 | NCBI WGS metagenome assembly MDTD01 (sample SAMN05326646, study PRJNA326480) | marine metagenome | isolation source: seawater | place: Pacific Ocean: South West | collected 2011 | reverse complement strand
GAAAATTATTCAAAAGGTAAATATTTAACAATAAGACATATTTATAGTCATATATTATTAATAGTAGTTCCATTTTCTATATTAATTAGTTTTATTTTATTTTTTTCTGCTTCATACATATCAAATCATATAATTAATAAACCTGATATGAAAATATTACTTCAAATAACATCATTTGCAATTTTACCTTTTTCATTATTGTTTATACATTCAGAGAGTTTCAGGGGTGTGAAAAATATATTTATGTATTCTATTTTTAGAAATATGAGCACACCTCTATTAGCTGCAATTATATTAATAACCTTATATTTTAATGGATTTGATTCCAATATTTTTCCAGTCATATCATACGTTTCTTCTATATGTTTGTTATTTATATTATCATCTTATTTTTGGATTAAATATATTTATTCATATTCAAGTACAGAGCCAATAGCAATAAATTCAAAAACATTATTAGATATTTCTCTTCCAATGTTACTGACTAGTTCAATGCATTATATTTTGCAATGGACTAGTTTATTCATTTTATCAATCTATAGACCTGAATGGGAAATTGGAGTTTACAATGTAGCACTTAAAATTTCAATGATAGTTAATATTAGTTTATTTGCTATAAATAGTATTGTTGCACCTAAATTTTCAGAATTATTTTCTAATAATCAAATGGATGAGTTTAGGAAAACGGTTTATAATTCTACAAGGTTAATATTTTTTACATCCTTGCCATTTGTATTACTTTTTGTTTTTTTTCCTACATTTTTTCTTTCTTTTTTTGGAGAAAAGTTTATTTTTGGAAAATGGGCATTAATATTTCTAACAATCACCCAGCTTATAAATTCAATGTGTGGCTCTACTGGATATATTATGCAAATGACAGGCAAGGAAAAAACTTTTCGTAATATTATAATATTATCAACTACAATTAATATTTGCATGAATATCATATTAATTCCAAAAATTGGAATAATTGGTGCAGCTATTTCTAGTATGGTAAGCGTTCTTATTTGGAATGTAGTTAGTATGATGATTATTAAAAGAGATTATAATGTGCTAACTTTATATATACCAAAATTTTTAAGATAATTTTCATTTACTTTGGATAACTAATAATGGTGATGAACAAAAAAAATTTTTTTTTAATTGTGGGTGTTTCTAAGTCTGGGACGACCTCCTTAGGTTCATATTTATCTCAACACCCTAATATTTATGTTCCTTCAAAAATTAATGAACCAAAATTTTTTGTAAAAGATAATATTAAATCTATCTCTAAATTTGATCCAATTAAGAATTCTATTTTTTCAAGATCAATTTTAAATAAAAAAGAATATTTTCAACTTTTTGAACAAAAAGAACCAATAAAATACTTTGGAGAAGATAGTATTCATTATTTTAATCATCCAAATGAATCAATCAAAAATATTAAAAAATATGTTGGTGATATTCCAATATTTATCATTATGAGAAATCCAGTTGATAGAATGATATCTAACTGGAAATATATTAAAAGAGATTTTTTGCCTTTTAATACTGCATTAAAATTTGAAAAACAAAGAAAAGAAATTGGATATAACTCATTTTGGTTATATAAGCAACAAAGTTTCTATTATGATAAAGTAAAATATTTTAAAGACAATTTTTCAAAAGTTCATATTGTTCTTTTTGATGATTTTGTTTCAAATACTAATAAATCATTAAATGAGTGTTTAAATTTTTTAAATTTAAATAATTATGAATTTGATGTTTCAAATATTATAAATAAAACAGGTAATAATATGTATATAGATAACAAATTTTTTTTAAAAATATTAGAAAATTTTACTGTATATAAATTCTGTTCAAATTTTATTAATTATTTTAATTTAGATAGATTAGGATTTTTTTTTAAACCAAAACAAGATATATTTATTGATAGAGCTAATTTTATTTCTCTATTTAAAGAAGATATAAATAAATTAGAAAATCTTATTGACAAAGATTTATCAAATTGGAAAAATTAATATTATGAGAAATATACCAAACTTTTTAATCGTTGGCGCTGCTAAAAGTGGCTCTACTTCTTTATATAAATATCTTTGTCAACATCCTCAAATATTTATGCCTATCAATAAAGAGCCAAATTTTTTAGTTGCAGATTATCAATTAAAAACTTCAAGAAATTGCCCTTCATACAAAGTAGATAGAGATAGAATTATTTTTAATAAGAACAAATATTTTGATCTATTCAAAAATGTAAATAAAAACCAAAAAATGATAGGTGAATCTTCTGTTACATATCTGTATAAATATGAGGAAGCTATTAAAAATATTAAAAAATATATTGGTGATCCAAAAATAATTATTATTCTTAGAAACCCAATTCATAGGGCGTTTTCACAATATTCATATTCATGTGAGCTTGGCTTTGAAAATCTATCTTTTAAAGACTCTATTAAAATTGAGTCTGATAGATTAAAAAATAATTGGTCATCAACATTTGCTTATATAGATCAAGGAATGTATTATAAACAAATCAAGGCTTACAAAGAATCATTTTCTAATGTTCATTTTATTATTTTTGAAGAGTTTATTAAAAATCCAAAAAATCATTTAAAAAATATATATGATTTTTTAGATGTTGATAATCGTTTTGAAAATAATTTTTTAAAAAATTACAACAAATCAGGAGTTCCACTTAATAGATCTGTGCATAATTTTTTAATGCATGATAATTTTTTTAAAAAAATCATAAGATTAGTTTTTATGCCATTTGGAATGAAAACTAAATTAAGACAAATAAATAGATTTTTTAGAAATTTAAATCAGGTTAAAAATTTCAGATTGAGAAATGATGAATATGAAATTTTAAATGAAATTTATAAAAATGAAATTTCAAAAATAAAAAATTATTTAAAATTAAAAGATGATGTATGGATTTAAAAAATAATAAAGTTAACGTAAAAAAAAATAGAGTTAGCACATTAAGCTATCTTTTTCTATTTATTTTAATGTTAAATAGCGGCACTATTTTAGCAGTTACTGGATATAATGCTGAATTATTAATTGTATCTATTTTTTTCTTAGGCTTATGTGCACTATTGTTTAATAAATTTTATCCAATTCAAATATTGAAATCATTTTTATTATGTTTTGGTTTATTTTTTTTATTTTGTGTAATTCAATCTATGTATCTTGGTAATATTTATTATTCTTTGGCCTCAAATCAATTTTTTATTTTTACATTTAAAATATTATTTTCAAGTTTGATTATAGTTCATTTTTATTTTCATAAAAATGAATTTTTATTGGCATTTAATAAAATACTATTCTTTTTTTGTTTACACGCAATAATTTCAAATCTTTTATACTATATATTTAAATATAATACAATAGCATTAGAAAGTGCATATGGTAAAGGTACTTATTTAACATTAGGTTACCTATTTTTTCATAGAAGTCACTATGATTATTTTGGCTATATAACCAATAATGCACCCTCACTATTTGGTGTAGAAATTTATAGAGCCAGTGGTTTTTTTTGGGAGCCTAGCATATTAGCATTGTTTGCAAATATATTATTATATATTTATCTATATTATGATTTAAAACAAAAAAAAATGTATTTATATGTTTCAATACTAGCCATTTTTATGACATGGTCAACTACAGGTTATATAATTTTTACAATTCAATTATTTTTCTATTTAATATATTCAAAAAAAATAAAATATTTATTTTTTACAATATTTTTACTACCAACTATTATTTATATTCTTAATATAAATTTACAAAATAAGTTATATGGTGTTAATGCAGGTTCCTCAGTTCAAAGGTATGTTGATAATCTAGCATCTATTAGGGCAATTAGTGAAAATCCTTTTTTTGGCACTGGCATCAGTTATGGAGTATTTAAAAATTCTATAGATTCACAAGATATTTCTTTGAAGGATTATACATTAGATGTTGATAGCAAACATATTAAAAGTAGAACTGAGAATCGTGCATCAAATTCTTTATTGACACTTATTGTTATGTTTGGCATGCCAGTCTCAATTTTCATCATTTATTTTTTTTATAGACAAAACTTATTTGATAATAATAAGTTACAATTTTTTTTAATTTGTTTAATAGGTGTAAGTTTTACACCACTTTTATTTTATTCGTTCTTTTTTTTAATGATAGTAAGTGGTATTTTAAAAACATTCAATCAAATTAAATGAATAAAATTACTTTTACAATTATTACTGTAGTTTATAATGATAAATCTAATATAGAAAAAACTATTAAAAGTATAATAACTCAGAAATTTAAAAATTTTCAATTTATTATTATTGATGGAAATTCTACAGATGGAACAAAGGATTTAATTAATAAGTACAAAGATAAAATTAATGTATATATTTCTGAAAAAGATGAAGGCATTTATGATGCAATGAATAAAGGAATTAAATTAAGTAAAGGTGAATATATTAACTTTTTAAATTCAGGTGATACTTATTCAAACGATAATGTTTTACAAATTGTATATAATAATATTGTAAATAACCAAACTAAATTATTATCAAGTGATTTTGTCATTCATTCTAATGATTTGAGTTATTTAAAAAAAATTAAAACAAAAAAAATAACTTTAAAAAGTTTAAGGAAAGATTTTAATCATTGTCATCAGACAATTTTTGCGCATAAAGATATAATTGAATATTATAATATTAACTTTTCAATTAAGGCTGATTATGAATGGATTGTTAAAATTGTTCAAAAATTAAATGAAAATGAAATAGTAAAAATTGATGACTACCTGATCTATTATTTAAAAGGAGGGTTTTCAACCCAGAATATTTCTAATGATTTAAAAGAACTCTTCATTTTACATAAAAATCATTTTGGTTTTTTGCAAGTTTTGAAAAATTTAAATATTTATATTTATAGGTATATTAGGCATTTAAAACAAAAACTAGTTGGTTAAAATGGTTATTAGTCACAAATACAGATATCTTTTTATTGAGACCCCCCAAACAGGATGTAGTGCTATTAGGAAAGAATTAATACTTAATTATGATGGAGAATCTATTTTAAGTAAACATTCTTCATATTATGAATTTTTAAAAATAGCTTCGAAAGATGAACGGAAATATTTTGTTTTTTTAGGTGTAAGAAATCCATTAGATACAATTGTAAGTAAATATGTAAAATTAAAAAACAATCATAGAGATAGATATACTAAAAGATTAAAATTTAATTTTTCAAGACAATTATTATTTGATATACGTGATTATTTTATTTATAAAAAAGTTAAAAAAGAAAATTTTTCATTTGAAGATTATATTAATCAAAACTATTTATATCTCTTTGACAATATTTCAACTTTATACAAAAGTAAATTAAATGGAGTTGTAAAATTTGAAAATTTAAATGAAGATTTTAAAAAAATATTGAAAAAATTAAAAATTGAACCCATAAGAGATTTGCCGATTTATAATAATACAAAAAATAAAATTCCTTTTGATCAATATTATTCAAATAATAGAATCAAGCAAAAAGCATTAATTAAATGTGGGATATTTATGCAAATATGGAAATATAATGTACCTAATAGTGAATGGCCATTGATAAAAATTAATATTTTTCAGAAAATTTTATGGAAAATATTAAGATTATTTAGAATTATAAGTTGGAAATTTATTAGATATAAACTTAAAGATGTGTAATTTGACTAGGTAAAAATCATTTACATTATCCATGAAAAATAAAAAAATTTTATTTATTACATATGAAAATCCATTTACAAAAAATAATGGAGACAGAATATATACTTGTAATATTATAGAAGGTTTGAAAAATGTTTTTGATACAATGGATTTTATTTATTTTGATTCCAACGTTGAAAGTCCCTTTATAAATGAAAAGAATGAATTTGTAAAAAAAAATCTTTCTATTCCTTTCCAAACAAAATCTAATCTAAGTTTTATTTTTTCTTTTAAGCCAGGAATGATAGTAAACAGATATTCCACAAAGTACTTACTAAAATTACGTGATTTATTAAAAAGTAAGAATTATGATTATATTTTTATTAATCACATGAAGATGTTATTTACAATACCAACATTAAAACTATTTTCTGCAAATTCTAAAATAATTTATTTATCTCATAACAGTGAATTTTTATTATCAAAATCTTTAGTCAAAAATTACAATTCCATATTAAAAAAAATGATGTATTTACAAGATTCAATTAAAACATACTTTTTTGAAAAAAAGATGTTACAAAAGTGTGATGTTGTATCGTCAATATCCGAATTTGATTCTGATTTTTTTAAAAGATCGTATGGAATCAAAAAAAATATGATTTTAAGACCCGTTTTAGAAATGAATCAAGATTTACTAGACGATAATGATAAAAGCATTCAAAATATTATAATTGTTGGTAGTTTCATATGGGGCCCTAAAAAAGAAAATTTACTTCAATTTTTAAATGCAAAAAATTTTAATACATTAAAAAATCATAATATTAAATTAACTATTGTAGGTAAGGCAGATAAAGATTTTATTGATAAAATAAACAGCTTACATCGTGGAGTTCAAATGATTGGTCCAGTAAAAAATTTGGAACCTTATTATAATAATTCAAAGATTGCAATAATACCTGAAAAATTAGGTGGGGGATTTAAATTAAAAACTGCTGAGGCTGCAATGACTAAAACACTAATTATTGCTATTAAAGGAGCTATAACAAAGTGTAATCTTATTAATGGTCATCATTTCATAGAAAAAAGTTCTTTTGAAGAAATAATAAATCAAATTATAGAATTACAAAATAATGAAAATATGATTGATAAAATTATTAGTAATGCTTATGATTTAGTAAATAAAGAATACACAATTGAAGCTATCATGAAAACAATTAAAAATAAATTATGAAAAAGATTAAAATTTTAAATTCTAAGGTTAACGTAATTAGTTTTAAAAATGTAATTAATTTAATTGATTTAGAATTAAAAAAAGATTGGAATGATAGAAATGGTAGATATATAAGCTTATGTAATGTCCATATGTGTATGGAAGCTTATGAAGATCATAATTACTGTCAAATTGTTAATGATTCGCATTTAGTATTACCTGATGGAAAGCCCTTATATTGGTATCAAAAATTAAGTGGTCATAAAGATTCTGAGCATATTAGGGGGACTGATTTAACATTTGGTTTATGTAACCTTTCAAATAAAAACAACTATTCAATTGGTTTTTATGGAAGCACTCCTGAAACATTAGAAAATTTAAAAAATAATTTGAAAAAATTATTTCCTAAGTTAAAAATAAATTATTTAGAATCACCACCATTTAGAGAGATAACTGATTTAGAAAATAAGCTGTATATTGAAAAAATTAACAATTTAAAGTTAGATATTTTATTTGTAGGATTGGGTTGCCCTAAGCAAGAAATATGGATGAGTTTAAATGCTATTAAAACAAATACAATAATGCTTGGTGTAGGAGCAGCTTTTGATTTTATTGCAAAAAATAAAATTGAAGCTCCATTATTTTTACAAAAAATTGGATTAGAATGGTTATTTCGTATGTTAAGTGAGCCATCAAGACTTTGGAAAAGATATTTGATTAATAATACAAAATTTATTTTATATATTACGCTCAAGTTCTTTAGGAGATAAAATGTCAAAAGTAGCACTGATTTCAGGAATCACAGGTCAAGATGGTTCATATCTAACTGAATTATTATTAAAAAAAAAATATATAGTTCATGGTATAATTAGAAGGTCTTCTTCATTTAATACATTTAGAATTGATCATTTATACAAAAATAAAGATATTTTAAATAAAAAATTATTCTTGCATTATGGAGACTTAACTGACTCAAGTAATTTAAATAGGTTAGTTGAAAAAATAAAACCTACAGAAATATATAACCTTGGAGCCCAAAGTCATGTTCAAGTTAGTTTTGAAGTACCTGAATATACAGCAGAAGTAGATGGTGTTGGAACTCTTCGTTTTTTAGATGCAATTAAAGACACGGGTGTAAAAACAAAATTTTATCAAGCCTCTACTTCAGAATTGTATGGTAAAGTTCAAGAGGTGCCACAAACCGAGACAACTCCTTTTTATCCTAGGTCTCCATATGCTGCAGCTAAATTATATTCCTATTGGATTGTTAAAAATTATAGAGAAGCATATGGTTTATTTGCTGTAAATGGTATTTTATTTAATCATGAATCTGAACGTAGAGGTAAAACTTTTGTTACTAGAAAAATATCTGTTTCTGTTTCAAAAATTGTATTGGGTCTTGAAGATAAATTATCATTAGGAAATTTAGATGCTAAGCGTGATTGGGGTTATGCTCCAGAATTTGTAGAGGGAATGTGGCGTATTCTACAAGCAGATAGCCCTGATGATTATGTTTTGGCTACTGGTGAAACACATACTGTTAGAGAGTTTGTTGAAAAATCTTTTGAAGCTTTAGATCAAGAAATCATTTGGAAAAATGAAGGTATAAATGAAGTTGGTATATTAAAAAGTACTGGTAAGATTGTTGTTGATATAAATCCAAGGTATTTTAGACCTACTGAAGTAGATTTATTAATTGGTAGTTATGAAAAAGCTAAAAATGATTTAGGTTGGGAACCAAAAACAAAATTTGAAGATTTAGTTAAAATTATGGTTAAATCAGATTTTAATAAAATTAAGAATAGATATGGATTATAATAGTAAAATATATATTGCTGGTCATAAAGGTATGGTTGGCTCTGCTATTTATAGAAATTTAATCTCTAATGGTTACAAAAATATAATCTTTCAAACATCTAGTGAATTAGATCTTATAAATCAATCACAAGTTAATAGTTTTTTTGAAAAAGAAAATCCTGAATATGTTGTATTGGCTGCAGCAAAAGTAGGAGGTATTTTAGCTAATAATACTTATAGAGCTGAGTTTATTTATAATAATTTGATGATTCAATCTAACATCATTCATGCATGTCATAATTACAAGGTAAAAAAATTATTATTTTTAGGTAGTTCATGCATTTACCCCAAACTTTGCGATCAACCAATTAATGAAGAATTTTTACTTAATGGTGAATTAGAGCAGACTAATGAGCCTTATGCAATTGCTAAAATTGCAGGAATAAAATTATGTGAGAATTACTATAGACAATACAAAAGTAACTTTATTTCTGCGATGCCTACTAATTTATATGGAATTAATGACAATTTTGACTTAAAATCTTCACATGTTTTACCAGCACTTATTAGAAAATTTCACGAAGCTAAAATATCTAAATGTGAATCAGTTCAAGTTTGGGGTTCAGGTAATCCTAAAAGAGAATTTTTATATGTGGATGATTTAGCAGATGCATGTGTTTTTTTAATGAAAAATATTAATGCTGAGCAACTTTACGAAAATCTTAAAATTTCGCATTTAAATGTTGGTTGTGGAGAAGATGTTACAATATCTCAATTAGCTAATATAATTTCAAAGACAGTTGATTTTAAGGGTAATATCGAATACGATAGATCAAAACCTGATGGAACTCCTAGGAAATTACTTAATGTTAGTAAATTAACTGATTTAGGTTGGTCAGCATCAACTAATTTGGAAGACGGAATTAATAAAACATACCAATGGTTTATCAATCATAAAGTTTAATGAAAAAAAATAACTTTTTAAAAGCTATATTTTTTGTTGTAGATCTATTTTTAATTACACTTGCATTTATTCTAGCTTGGAAAATTAGATTTTTTAATGATGTATTGTTTTTAGATTTAATACCTAAATTAAGTTTCAATTTTCAATTCGATAAAATATTTTCATTTAATGGTCCTCTAAATGGATATGAAGGTTTATTTATTTTTATAATTGTAATGTGGTCTACATTAATATATGTATTGGATTTATTACATGTACCTAGAACTGTTGAAAGAATAAAAAGTACATTTTGGAATTATATTTTTTATCCTCAATCAATATTGATATCTTCTTTGTTTATTTGGATAATATTTTTTAACTATGATGATATACCAAGATTATTTCTTATTGTATTTTTATGTATTCAAACTTTATTTTTGATTTTATCAAAAAAAATAAGATCTGAAGTATATAAATATTTAAGAATATCAGGTTATGATTTAATAGGTCTAGGTATTATATCAGATGACAAAAATATTGATATCATTAATGAATCTTTATTTAAACAAACAAAAAAAGGTTTTTATTTTAAAAATCTCCAATTAAAAGATATATATATAAAAAGCAAAAATGATTGTAATGATTTATTAGATTTTTTAAATCATGGTGATTATATGCTTTTAGATACAAATCATTTATCAAAAAAAGATATTATTCAGATAACAGAATCAGCTGAAGATAAAGGGATATATATATTTCATATTTTAAGTGAAAATAAATATAATATTTTGAAAGATAAAGGTATTAACATATACAATTTTGGATCACTTAATACAATTAAATCAATAAGATTGACAGTTAAAAATCCAATCAGCATAATTAATAAACGTATTTTTGATTTTTTATTTTCGTTAACATTTATTTTAACGATTTATTGGTGGGTATATTTAGTTGTGTCTTTGCTAATAAAAATTCAAAGTAAGGGACCAGTTTTATTCAAACAGGAAAGAGTTGGTTTAGATGGCAATATTTTTGTTTGTTATAAATTTAGAACAATGCATTTAGATGAAACTAATTCAAAAGATATCACAAAAGTAGGTGATCAAAGAATTTTTGGAGTTGGCAGATTTATGCGTAAAGTTAATATTGATGAGTTTCCTCAATTTATTAATGTATTTAATGGAGATATGAGCGTTGTTGGTCCAAGACCTCATATGGTTTCAGAAGATAAGATGTTATCAGAAAAAATTTCTAAGTATAGAATGAGAAGATGGGTGAAGCCTGGTATTACAGGTTATGCAGCAATGAAAGGTTTTAGAGGTGGAACTGAGAGTTTGGATTTAATGCAGCAAAGAATAAATTTAGATGTTGAATATATTGAAAAATGGTCATTTTTACTTGATATAAAGATATGTATTGATACAGTATTAGAGATTATTTTTCTAAAGAAAAAAGGTTATTGAGCATGATTAAAATGTATGATTTTAAAAATCAGTATTTAAATATTAAAAATGATATTGACATAGCTGTACAAAATGTTTTAGATGATTCAGCTTTTTCAAATGGTAAGTATGTCCTTGAATTTGAAAATAAGTTTTCAAGATATATAAATTCAAAGTATTGCAGTGCTGTAAATAATGGAACTTCAGCTTTACATATAGCCTTGATGGCATTAAATGTTAAATATGGCGATGAAGTATTGGTTCCATCTTTTTCTTTTTTTGCTACTTGTGAATCTGTTTCGTTAACAGGCGCAACGCCAGTTTTTGTTGATTCAGATTATGATAATTTTAATATTGATTTGAATGATTTAGAATCCAAGATTACCAATAAAACTAAAGTAATTATTTGTGTTCATTTATATGGAAATCCTTGTAACATGAATTCTTTAAATAATATTGCTAAAAAATATAATCTAGCATTAATTGAGGATGCTGCCCAGGCACATGGTGCAGAGTATGAAAATATCAAAATTGGTAGTTTAAGCGATATGGCATGTTTTAGTTTTTATCCAACTAAAAACTTAGGCGCTTATGGTGAAGGCGGTGCAGTTACTACTAATTCAAAAAAATATTATAACAAACTATTAGCTTTAAGAAGTCATGGTTCATGTGAACAATATCAACACCAAATGATTGGTCATAATTATAGGATGTCTGGTTTCCAAGGGTCAATTTTATCTGTTAAGTTAAATTTTTTAGATGATTGGAATTCAAAAAGAATAAAAAATGCAATGTTTTATAATTCTTTATTAAATGATATTAATCAAGTAAAAACTCCAAATTTTAAAAAAAATACAAAGCATGTTTTTCATCAGTATACAATTAAGGCTGAGAATAGGGATGAACTAAAAAAATATTTATTTCAAAATAATATTGAATCAGCAATTTACTATCCAAAACCATGTCATTTGCAAAAGCCATACAAAAATGAAATAGTTAATGCGCCTATTTCAGAACAATTAAGCACTGAAGTATTATCTCTTCCAATATCGGAACATATTAAAAGAGATAGCATAGAATATATTTGTAATACAATTCGTAATTTTTATAGTTAAATAAAGGATCTTTATGAATGTTGGAATAATTGGTTTAGGTTACGTAGGTACTGCCTTAAAAGAAGGTTTCAAGCATATACATCATATTGAAACATACGACTTGAGAAAAGATTTATCTACTTGTCAAACAATTGATGATTTATTAAGTAAAACTGATATTATCTTTATATGTGTACCAACACCAATGAATGAGGATGGTTCAAGTAATTTAAACGTTGTTAATAAGGTGATTGATGAAATTTCAAATTCAAAATACCTAAAAAAACAAATTCTTATCATTAAATCAACTGTGCCACCTGGAACTACTGAACTTTTAAATAGTAAACATAAAAATCTAGAAATTATTTTTAATCCAGAATTTTTAACAGAAGCTAATTTTGTTGAGGATTTTAAAAATCAAAATAGAATCATTTTGGGGGGGGCCAGACCAGCGACTACAATATTAAAACAATTTTATATAAGTATTTTTCCAAATGCAACTATAATTAAAACTGGTTCAAGTCATGCAGAAATGGTTAAATATCTTGCTAATACATTTCTTGCAACTAAAGTTTCTTTTGCAAATGAAATGAAAATGATTTGCGATAAGTTAGATATAGATTATGATAAAGTAGTTGAATATGCATCATATGATGAGAGGTTAGGCAAATCGCATTGGTCAGTTCCAGGTCCTGATGGCAATTTAGGATTTGGGGGAAGTTGTTTTCCAAAAGATATCAATGCATTAATCCATAAAGCCTCTGAACTTAATTTAGATACTAAAGTAATTAATGCAGCTTGGGAAACAAATTTAAAAGTTCGTCCTGAAAGAGATTGGGAACTTCTAGAGGGTAGAGCT
>MDTD01158145.1_pt1 | contig 13012 bp, 12 predicted proteins | sample 811221 | NCBI WGS metagenome assembly MDTD01 (sample SAMN05326646, study PRJNA326480) | marine metagenome | isolation source: seawater | place: Pacific Ocean: South West | collected 2011 | reverse complement strand
TAACGGAATACAAACCCCAACGCGAGGAGAACACCATGCACGGATTGATGATGGATACCCAACTCTCCATTTCGTCTATTCTGCGTCACGCTGAAAAAGTTCATAAACACTGCGAGATCGTCAGCCGTAAACCGGAGGGAGGCATCTTTCGCTACACCTATGCGGATGCCGGCAGGCGTGCCCGGCAGGCGGCTAATGTGCTGGCCCAGCTGGGCGTTCAGCAGCAGGACCGGGTTGCCACACTGGCCTGGAATACACACCGCCACTATGAGTTGTATTTTGCGGTGTCCGGCAGTGGCGCCATTCTGCATACGGTGAATCCGCGCCTGTTCCCCGAGCAGATCGTCTACATTCTCAATCATGCCGAGGACGAAGTGCTGTTTCTGGATCTGCAATTCGTGCCTCTTATTGAAGCCATACGCGATCAGCTGCCGCATTTGAAACACATCGTGCTGATGGTGGATAAGGCCAGCATGCCGGATTCCAAGCTGGACTTGTTGTGCTATGAGGCATTGCTGGAAGCCGCCAGCGCCGAGTATGAGTGGCCCAGTTTTGATGAAAACCTGGCCGCCACCCTGTGTTACACCTCCGGTACCACCGGCAATCCCAAAGGGGTGCTGTACAGCCACCGTTCCACGGTGATTCACGCGTTGGCCTCCGTCAGCAACGATGCGTTGGGGGTTTGCAATCGGTCGTCGGTTTTACCGGTAGTGCCCATGTTCCATGTGAATGCCTGGGGCGTGCCCTATGCGGCCACCGCCGGTGGAGCCAGGTTGGTGTTGCCCGGCGCCGGTATGGATGGTGCCTCCCTGTATGAACTGATCGACAGTGAGAACGTTTCATTGCTGCTGGGGGTGCCCACCGTATGGTTGGGGCTGCTGCAGTACTGTGATCAGGAAAACCGCAAGCTGGCCTCGGTGGAAGAGGTGGTCATAGGCGGCTCGGCGGCGCCCATGTCCATGATCAGGGCGTTTCAGGAAAAACACGATGCCTTTGTTATTCATGCCTGGGGCATGACCGAGCTTTCCCCCATGGGTACGCTTAACAGCATGAACACCTACATGGCCGGATTGTCGCAGGAGGAGCGCTATAAACTGCAAACCAAGCAGGGGCGCCCCATCTACGGTATTGAAATTCGAATTGTAGACGATGCCGGGCAGGAACTGCCCCACGACGGTAAAGCCTTTGGCCGCCTGCAGGTGCGCGGCCCCTGGGTGGCCAGCAGCTACTATAAACACGATGATCAATCCGACTGGCAGGACGGTTGGTTTGATACCGGTGATGTGGCCACACTGGATGCACAGGGCTACATGAACATCGTGGACCGGGCCAAGGATGTCATCAAATCCGGCGGCGAGTGGATCAGTTCCATTGATGTGGAGAACATCGCCATCGGCCATGACGCGGTTGCTGAATGCGCGGTGGTGGGTGTACCGCATCCGAAATGGGATGAACGCCCGTTGTTGCTGGTGGTACTGAACCCCGGCGCCAGTCTGACCAAGGAAGCCATGCTGGAATACCTGGCGGACAAAATCGTGAAATGGTGGATGCCCGACGAAGTGTTGTTTGTTGAGGAATTGCCGCACACCCCCACCGGTAAGTTACTGAAGCGTCAGCTGCGGGACCAGTATCAGTCTGTGTATACCCAGTAGTTGCCCTCAGCCCAGCATGCTGCTTGCAGGGTGCTGGGCTGTCGCTTTGGCACAGTACATCGTCATCCATTCACCTAACGTCTTGAGCGCTGCTGAACTAGTCTTAATAATGGATTAAAACAGAGGCAGCATAACTATGTTAGGTAACGTGTTTAGTAAGGCACAGGGCCGGCGTCGCACCCGCACACCGGCCGCATTGAAAATCATTGCCCGCAGTGTGCGCTTTGATTATCTCGGTGCCATGCGCCAGCAACGCTACTGGCATGACAATGATCCCGTAAAAACGCATTTTTTCAATGCCTTGCAGGCTATGTTCCCGGAAGGGGAGCGCTTTTTCATGGATTCGGCGCGGGACGTGCGTGATGCCGTGGGAAAGGATAACCTGCCTGCGGAATTACTGGAGCAGATTCAATTGTTCATCCGCCAGGAAGCCATGCACGGGCGGGAGCACGACGGTTGGAGTCAGGCCCTGATCGAGATGGGCTACCCCGCCATGCAGATGTTCGATGAAAAACTGAAGCGCGATAATAAGTGGTCCCGCAAGCACCTGACACCATTGACACGCCTGGCCATGACGGCGGCTTCTGAGCACTTCACTGCCTCCCTGGCGCACCTCTTTATTTACCATCGTCCGGATTTGATTGAAAAGGCCGGTTCACCCTTCCGGGAACTGCTGATTTACCATGCCATGGAGGAGGTGGAACACAAGGCGGTATGCTACGACCTGTACCAGGAAGCCGGTGGCGGTTACTGGAAACGGGCCTATGCCATGGTGTTTGTCACCCTGGATCTGCTGGTGCGACTGCGCAATCGAATGCGTTATCTGTTGCAGCAGGATGGCCTGTGGGATGCGCAGCATCGGGCAGCGGTACGCCGGTTGCTGTGGGGACAGGATGGCATCATGCGCGCGCTGGCACCGTTTTTACTGCAGTATTTCCGCCCCGGATTTCACCCCTGGGAAACCGATGAGCGCCGCGATCTGCTGGAACGTTTCCGTAACGAAATGACGTTGATTGACGAGATGCAGGCACAACAGGCGGCGGATGCCGCCTGATACAGCAGTGTATTATCGGTAGATTTCCAGTGCCTTGGCCTGGGTCTGAATGGCGTTGCGGAATTCGTCGCTCATGCGGCCGATCAATTCCGCCACCGGCACCACATCATGGATCCCGGCACAACCCTGGCCGGCGGACCAAACAGTTTTCCAGGCCTTGGCTTCGTCGCTGACGGGTTTCAGTTTGGTGCCGTAATCCACCTCGCCGGGCTGCCCCAGCTTATCCATTGCGTAGCCGTTGGCTTCCATGCTGGGCCGCATAAAACTGGCAGGAATACCGGACACGGCGGGGGTGTGTACTATGTCCTTGCTGCCGCAGTCATTGATCATCTGTTTGTATTCAGGCACCGCCTCACTTTCCACAGTATTGATGAAGCGGGTACCCATATAGGCCAGATCCGCTCCCATCTGCAGTGCGGCCGCCACATCGGAACCACTGTTAATACAACCTGCCAACAACAGGGTTTTATCAAAAAAACTGCGGATTTCCTGCACCAGCGCAAACGGATTGGTGGTACCCGCGTGGCCGCCGGCGCCACCACACACGGCAATCAAGCCATCGACACCGGCTTCAGCGGCTTTTTCTGCATGGCGGCGATTGGTGACGTCATGGAAGACCACGCCGCCGTAGCTGTGCACGGTGTCCACCAGTTCTTTCACCGCGCCCAGAGAGGTGATCACCAGGGGCACTTTGTGTTTTGCGCAGATTTCCAGATCCGCCTGTACCCTGGGGTTGGTCTTGTGCACAATCAGGTTAATGCCATAGGGCGCGGCCCTGTTACCGGTTTGTTGTTCAAACTCCGAAAGTTCCCGCTCAATCTGCAGCAGCCATTCTTCAAAGCCCTCGCTGCTGCGCTGATTCAGCGCAGGCAGGGTACCGACCACGCCGTTCTTACAGTTCTCAATCAACATTCTGGGGCCGGACACCAAAAACATGGGGGCGGCCACTACCGGTAACTTCAATCTGCCTTCAAAGCTGCTTGGAATCGGCATGGATTACACCTTTACTCTCAAATTAATGTTCAATTTATTGAAGGCAAAAGAATAACATGTAAAAGCTCAGCGCGGGAAAGCGGGAAACGCTACAATGGCGGTTTCCGCCGTGTTTTTTCGTGAGGATTTATGTCAACAGCAGGCAGTCATGGCCGTTCTGTTTGAGCAGTACCACCAGGGGCGTCAGTATCAGGTGCGCAGTGCCGGCCGCACCCGGCGGCTGTATACCGATGGGGTTTTCCACAGCCAGTACAACCCTGCCCATTGCGGCGTCACCGGCAGCGTGTGGGATCTGTTGTTCTTACCCAGCCAGTTCTATTCGCCACAGGCAATCCGGCGGGTGCTGGTTTTGGGTGTGGGGGGTGGTGCGGTTATTCATATGCTGAATCAGTTTGTGCGGCCGGAACAGCTGGTGGGGGTTGAGCTGAGTGGCCTGCATATTGAATTGGCGCAGCGCTATTTTGATCTTGATTATGACAATCTGGAACTGATACAGGCCAACGCCATCGACTGGATCATTGACTACCAGGGGGCGCCTTTTGATCTGATCATTGATGATCTGTACTTTGAAGTGGACGGTGAGCCGCAACGTGCCATCAGCGCCGATGCCAGCTGGTTTGATCTGCTGATGGAGCACCTGACGGATGACGGCGCCCTGGTGATGAACTTTGTGAATTATCGGGAGTGGCGCGAGTGTGCTTATTTTTCCGCAGCGTTTGTGCAGGAATCCTTTGCCTCGGTGTATCAGTTTGCAACACCCACCTGCCACAACGCCGTGGTGGGTTTTTTGCGTATACCAACCGAAACCCGCATGTTGCGTCAGGCCTTGAAACTGCAACCGGGGCTGAACCCTGAACGCAAGTCCTGCCGCCTGCGGTATGCAGTCAAGAAGATAGCTTGAATACTTTAAAGCTTTTGTCGCGATAAACCGTTTCAACACTTTTGAAATAGGAAGGGGCGATGGCTTCCACCGGTATAAATTGATTGACCACCACAAAGGCAACGCCATTGTTTTTCAAATGATGGCGGGCACTGCGCAGAAATTTTTCCGTTAAACCCGGTTCCGTATCGAAGCCCTTGTGAAACGGCGGATTGCATAACACCACGTCGTACTGGTGATGAAGGTCACAGGCGCAATCGTCTGCACTGACCTCGCCCTGGATGCCATGGATTTCGAAATTGTGACGGCAACTGGCGATGGCGGCGGCGTTGTTGTCGGTGGCCATGATCTGTCCGGCGCCCAGGGCCCAGGCCATGACAGACAGGTAGCCGTAGCCGCAACCCAGATCCAGCAAGGTGGCGGGGGCCCCGGCAATATTGACGTGATCAGCAAACGCATTCACCAGCAGTTCACTGCCCTTGTCAATCTTGTTCCAGCCGTATTGCCCGGGTTTGCTGAACAGGGCAAGGTTGCGTTGCTCGCCGATGCAGGTCAGTTGCCGGTACTCACGGTCATCCAGGGGTTCACCTAACTCCGTCACCCTGAATTGCGCCAGCTTCAACTGGCGTTCGCCTTTGCTCACCAGAGCCTTGCAGCCCAGGTACTGCTCCACTTTGCTGATGTAGGTTTTGATGCCTTCGTTCTTAAAGCCGCATAGCAGCAGCGAGCCCTTGGCGTTTAACGAGGCCGGGGCCTGATTGATAATGTGGTGCACCACGGCTTTTTCCTTGGACACCCGGTAGGCAATGACATCAAACCGAGTGTTGCACGCGCTGATATCCATATCATTGAAAATACAAGGAATATTGTTGTCCTGTGCGGACCGGTATACATCGTAGCGATTGGTGAGCAAGCTCAGATCCGGCAGGGTTTTCAGGGACAGCAGAAGTGAACTGTCCAGGTGTTCGTCGGCCACCAGCAGGCGTTGGCCGGAGCTTTCCGACAGGGCATTACAGATAAAGTCCAGTGCGGGATCCGTCATGACAATTGTTCAATCTCTTCCGTGGTAAGGGGGCGATACGCTCCGGCAGCCAGTTGCGGGTCCAACTGAAGTGAGCCGATAGCACAACGGTGCAGTGCCAGCACATGGTTACCGATGGCCGCGAACATACGTTTTACCTGATGATACCTGCCTTCATAAATGACCAGTTCAACGTGGTGTTCATCGGTAATATGCAGTTGTGCCGGGCGGGTTCGTTTGTGTTCATTGCGCAATAAAATGCCGTCAGCAAATTGCGCTTCAGCCTGTGCCGAGATGGGGTGTTGCAGTGTCACCTGATATCGCTTGGGCATTTTATGTTTGGGGGCGGTGATACGATGGCTCCATTGACCATCATCGGTGACCAGAACCAGGCCGGTGGTATCCATATCCAGGCGCCCAGCCACGTGCAACTGGGTAACATCGTCTTCTTCATTGAACAACCCGATTACAGTGGGATGCTGTGGGTCGCTGTTGGCGCAAACGCAGCCGAGCGGTTTGTTCAACATAAAATAGCGTGGCCCCCTTGGAGCAATAGGCAGACCGCCCAACCGGATATCCTGTTGCGGGTTGACGTCTTGCTGCGGATCACGGGCTGCATGGCTGTCCACCAGTACATCGCCCTGTTTGATCGCCAGCTTGGCTTCCTTGCGGGACAAGCCGGAATAATTGCTCAGATATTTGTCAAGTCGCATGAAGGTGTTGTCATGAAGGTATTGTGACGAGAATAAGAAATCCATTGGGATATAGTGTGTCAGTTATTGAGCTACTTCGTCTAGGTTGTTATGGAGATGAGGGGAGAATTGTACGTCATTTAGACTGATTCGTTACATGATCTTTCTGAATCGGCTATATGAGTAATTTATCAGCTGAGAAAAATCCCTGATGGATCAGGGCTATTGCGTGGCAAAGGTAAAGTTAACGTCAGCTTTTGTGGAAAACTGCCACGCGAGTTTTCGTTTGCAGGTTCACAATCCCCCATTAAACTGATCAGTACTAAATCACAGACACACCGATCAGGACGTTGGGTGCATCAGCAAGGAGGGGTTTTATGAACAACGTAAAATTTTTGGATTGGTTGGGCTCTACCGCATTGACCATCGCGTTGTTGTCAGTACTGCTGCTGTTTGTTCCCGGATTGGTTCGCGCCGACAGCGCCGTCGCGCTCGAGTCACAAGATTTTATTGGTCGTGCCGACCTTTGAAAGACCGGGGAAAGACACAGATTTCAGTGTGCAGTCTGAAACCTGTGGCGCTCGATTATTTATTGCTTTTATTCCTGTGTGCCGCCAGAAGAAACAGGCCAAGCAGAAACAACAGAAACAGGCTGCTGCTGCCACCACTGCCGGACACCCGATATTCCTCTTCCACGGTAACGCTATAGTCGTTGTCCCAGTCATTATCCCAGTCAGTGCTTTCCATGGTCAGTGGCGTGGTAGAGGGTGCCGTGCTGCTGAGTAGAAGGTTCTCCGTTTCTGCATCAAAAATTTCAACCCCCAGTTGATAGGTGGCGGGATCGAAACCGTAGTCGAGCACCACGCGGGTCGTGTAGCGATCGTTGCTGCTGTAGTCGTAAAGGCGGAACAGGTTACTGGTGGAGATGTTGTTCCACCGGCCATAGCCGTCAATCAGGCTGAGGCGAACATAGACATTGCGCTCCTGCCCCGGCGCATCGGCATCCAGTTCCACCTCCAACTGGGTATAGAAGCCGTCGCCATCCTGGTCTGCGCTCAGTTCAAAACCAAGTTCATACAGTGTGACCTGATCATAGCCGGCCTCCTCTTGGGTGTTGTCTTCGAGAAACAGTGAGCGCAACCGTGAATCGTTGTCGCCATCGTACTGCAGCAGCAAGCTGTCGGTTTCCGCGGAATAAATATTAAGGATCAGCTCATAGGCCTGGCTGGGATAACCTTCGGTGAGCAGAACCCGGGCCTGGTAGGTGTCGTCGCCACTGTCACCACTTAACGTATAGGTTTCCGTTTGAAACAGAATCTGGCGGCTGGCTCCCGCCAACTCACCCACCACATAAATATCCTGGCGGTAAAGCTCGCTGTCGATATCAAAATTCACTTCGAACTGGTGGTAGTAGCCATCGCCATCGGTGTCCGCAACCATATTGAACCAGACATCGTACACGCGGACACTGCTGTCGCTGTAGCGGTTGCTGGTGGTTTCCAGCGACAGCCCCCGCGCAACACCCATGGTTTGGGTTTTCTCCGGGTTGCTGATGATGCTGCCACTGATTTTACTGCCTGTACTGTTGCCTGAATCCGTGGCGGTTAAGGTTGCCGCCTGGGCCTGTGGGTTGCTGGCCAGTATCACCAGCAGCAGGGTCACTATTACAAACGCCATCTTGTACATGTTATCGCTCCGTTATTGCTCTTCACTCTTGGCTTTGATTACAACCCGGAGCGGCTGAATTTATCCTGAACCATCACTTGTGTTCGATTCAGGTTGGATTCAGTTAACGGGCATTAGCATGGGTGATACGTTCAAACAAAGGAGATTTCCTTATGTGGTATAAAAAGAGCATCATCCCGGCAGCCGCGTTGCTGGTAGCGGCCTCCACCTTCAGTGCCAATCAGGCCTATGCCTTAAGCGATGACGAAGCCGCGGTATTGGTGGGCTTGGCGGTGGGAACCGTGGCTGCAGTGGCGGTCAAGCATCATCGGGATCACGATCGTTATGACCGCGAGTATCGCTATGAGCAGCGCTATCGTGACCGTTCCCATCACCATGGACACCGGCGGGCACCACAGCGGGTGGAGCACTATGTGATCCACAACCCGCCGCAATACGGTGGCCACCCCGGTAAACACAAAGGGCATTATAAACACCATGATCGCGATCACCGGCGACACGGGAGCCGGGGGTACGAGCGCAGCGGATATGAATACGAGTACGAGTACAAGAAACGGGTTCGATTTTAAGTAGACGCCTAATTTAAGTAGACGCTTTAACAGGAGACCACAGAAAGAGGGGGGAATATCAGTTCCCCCCTCTTTCTGTGTAGGCGCTGTACTCAGTCACATCAGGCTAATTCACATTCAGTGTTGAACATTCGGGGCATCGGAGAGCGAACAGCTTTGCTGATCCTGCGCAATGGCAACCAGATGGGTGCCGCCTGCTACCTTGCGCAAAGGCCGCTCTAATCGAAATCCAGCAACTCATCCAGTATGGAGCCGCCGCCGTGACCCTGGTGGTAACCATAATGCTGGTATTCCACCAGCTCCGATGGCAGGTACTCCAGAAAATAACTGCTGCCGACACCCTGCACAAAGGAGCCACCGTGGAACAGGGTGCGGTTGTCGTCGCCGGAACGGGTGATGATCAGTTCGTTCTGGGCTCGGGTCAGCGCCACATACAGAATGCGGCGTTCCTCCTCTTCGGCGTCACGGTCACCCAGGCTGCGCATGTGCGGGTACATACCAGGCTGTACCCCCAGGCAGTAGCACACCGGGGCTTCGGTACCCTTGGCACTGTGCACCGTGATCAGGGTAACGCAGTCCTCCTGCTCGGTTTTTTCCGCCTCGGAGTTGGACACCGGATCCAGAGTATAGGCCTCCACAAAGCCCAGCAGATCCTTGTAGCGCAGTGCCAGTTCAGACAGCAAACGCAGGTCTGCCAACCGGCTTTCCCAGCGATCGTAACGCTGGGAAAGCGCTTTGCCCAGGTGTTCAGCACCGACCTTCAGCGCCGTATTCGGCTCAGAGCGATATTGCTGTATCAGGGCGATGCCCTGGCGCACGTCTTCCCGTTTGGCCAGTGCGGACTCCAGCACCTGCAGCGGGTTGGCGGCGGGTTCCAGCGCAATCAATTGCTGTACGATCCTGGCGGCGGTGGCATCACCGATGCGGGGCCAGCACTTCAGGTAACGCATCCATGCCAGCTCGTCATAGGCGCTGATGGCGGCGCGGCACAGGGACAATAAATCCTTTACATGAGCAGCTTCCAGCAGGCTGGTGCCACCGACAAACTGGTAGGGAATATTGCGCTCAATGAGGGCCCCCTCCAGTGTTTTCGCTGACCAGGCTGAGCGCACCAGCACCATGTGGTCACGCCAGCCGGCACCGGCTTCATGACGCTCCTGCAGATCAGCGGCGATCCAGGCCGCTTCGTCAAACTTGCTTTCAAAATCCACCAGCACGGGTTTCAGGCCGCGGCCGCGATGGGCGTGCAGATCCTTGTCGTAGGCAATGTGGGATTGCGCCAGCAGCCAGTTGGCAATGTCCAGAATCTCCTGGGTGCTGCGGTAATTCTCCTGCAGTTTCAGGGTGGCGGCGCTATCAAGGCGGGCTTCGAATTCGTGCACATTGCGGAAATCGGCACCCCGGAACGCGTAGATGGACTGCGCGTCGTCGCCCACGCAAAACAGTTTGGCGCCCGCTGTTCCGGGTTGGGTGAGGGCCTGCAGGATACGCCATTGCAGGGGGTTGGTGTCCTGCATTTCATCCACCAGCACGTGTTGGTAGAGTCCGGCGATGCGCTCGCGCAGCTTGTCATTGTTTTCAATGCCCTGCACAAATAAATGCAGGATATCATCGTAATCCAGGTAGTGGCGTTCCCGTTTACGCTGCTCATAGTGTTGGGCGATCTCTATGAGCCGGGCCATGGTGTTGTCGTCCAGTTCGGTGAACTGCAGCAGGTAATCCTGCAGGTCCAGGCAACAGTTCTTGGCGTAAGAGAGATAGTTGAGGATGGTGGCGGCTTTGGGGAAATCCCGCTTTTCACCTTTTTTCAGACGTTCGCCGCGAATCAGCTGCAACAGGCTCTGGGCATCGTCCCGGTCGATTACGGTACGTTCCTCGACGCCAAAGGGTTTGGGTACCCGGCGCATTACCTGCAGGCAAAAGTGATGGAAGGTGCCGGCGGTGATGCTGTCAGCCACGTTACCCACTTCATTGTGCAGACGCAGCAGCATCTCCTTGGCGGCGCGGCGGGTAAAGGTGAGCATTAACAGGCGCTCGGCGGGGGCGCCTTGTTGGATCAGAAACAGGATGCGGCCAATGATGGTGCGGGTTTTACCGGTGCCGGCACCGGCCAGCACCAGCAGATGGCGGGCGGAGCCTTGATAATGGGCGGCAGCGCTTTGTTCGGGATTCAGTTTCATGGGGGGATCATATCACAGGGTTTTAGGATAGCAGTGGCCAAGGCGGGTGGGCTGGGTATAATGCAGGCCCACAGGTAAGCTGGCCCGCCTGATCCGGTTTTAGCCGTTTAGTTCGTTCATTAGAAATTCCTCCATCAGAAAAGGATCTTGCATGTCTCACGGAGCCGATTCCCTTAAAAGTATTCTGTTTGCCCTGTGTGCCAACACCGCGATCGCCTTGGCCAAGCTGGCTGCGGCCCTGGTGACCGGTTCCGGCGCCATGCTGGCGGAGTCCATCCATTCATTCGCCGATGCGGGTAACCAGAGCCTGCTGATTCTGGGGCTGAAACGGGCCAAGATCCCGCCCAGTGAGGATTATCCACTGGGCTATGGCAAGTCCATTTACTTCTGGTCGTTTATCGTGGCGATCATCCTGTTCAGCCTGGGTGGGCTGTTCTCATTGTACGAGGGCTGGCACAAGCTCAGTCATCCGGAACCCCTGACCTATCCGCTGGTGGCTATCGGAGTGTTGTTGTTCGCCATCCTGGCGGAAGGCATTTCCATGTGGGGCTGCCTGCGGGAAGTGAACAAGGTGCGTGGCGGACGCTCTTACTGGCGCTGGTTCCGGGAGAGCCGGCAAAGCGAGCTGCTGGTGGTGTTCGGTGAGGACCTGGCGGCACTGGCGGGGCTGGTGTTTGCGCTGGTGGCGATTCTGGTGGCGCTGATCACCGGCAACCCCGTCTATGACGCTATTGGTACGCTGGTGATCGGCGTGTTGCTGCTTTTAATCGCCATTCTCATCGGCAATGAGGTGCGGTCGCTGCTGATCGGGCAGAGTGCAGATCCCCTGCACCGGCAACAGATGCAAACCTGGTTGGAACAGCGCCCCGAGATCGACAAACTGTTCAACCTGCTTACCATGCAGATGGGCAATGATCTGATGGTGGCAGTGAAAGCGCAGATGGTGGAAACGGGATCGCAGCAGGGGCTGGTGGAGGCCATTAACGGGGTGGAAGCGGAATTCCGGAAACAGTTTGCCGGTGTGCGCTGGCTTTTTTTCGAGCCTGACTGTCGGGATTAGGCGCCCCTGCAACTGACCTGTCATGGGGTACAGGCCAGGGGGTTTACCAATCGGCCGGTGAAACCGTTATACTTTGGTGCTTGGCCGCAAGCGCTGAGCCGGGCTGCTGCCCACCTATAAAAATAAGGATGAAGTCGCGTGATCGCAGATAAACGAGCAGAGCACAAAGCGGATACCCGTGAAAAGCTGATTCTGGTTGCCATCAAAATGTTCGCTGAACAGGGCTTCAGCGGTGTTTCCATGCGCAACATCAACAGTGCGGCGGGCACCCGGAACTCCTCTGCAGTGCATTACCATTTCGGCAGTAAAATGGGCATTATTGAGGCCGTGATGGAGAAGCTTAATGCTCAACTGCGGCCCATCTTCGATCAGGTCACCGATAGCCTGGACGAGCGTGCCGCCGCCGGCAAATTAACGGCCGAAGACATCGCCATGGCAATACAGCTGCCGTTTTGGGTGCTGAACTGCACGCCGGAATACGGCCGTTATGCGGTGAAACTGAGTGCCCGCCTGATGCTGGAAGCCGATGCCGAGCTGAAAGTGCTCTACAATCGTTACCTGCACGAACCGGTGGGTCGCATCATGAGCCTGATGAGCCAGCTACAGCCGGAAAAAAATCCCCATCACCTGCGTTTTCAGATCGTACACTGTTTTATGTCCACTATCTCCGGTATGTCCACCATTGATCTCATGGATAACACACCGCTGGGGGACGTGCGCTTTGAACAGGATGTGGAGATGATGATGGTGTACGTCTTTCATGTGGCGCGGGGATTAGGGTGCGAGAATCCGGACTATGGCAGTTTTGATATGGTGTTCTGGTCGCAATTTTCTCACTACATCCAGATGGCGCCCGAAACGGCCACTGAACCCGACCCGGCCCTGACCGTGGCTCCGATCCCCTAAGCCTGCCAGCGCACAATGGCAGCACCACAATGACAGCCTCAGCCGATGGCTGATGCAGGAAGGCAGCGCTTGGTTAGAGCGTGCCTTCTTCTTCCTCGTCATTTTGTGTCTGTCCTTCGGGTACCCAACCCAGGCTGTTGCCATGGGTAGCCAGGATAAAGCTGCTCAGTTTTTCAATGGTGGGTAATTCATACAATACCGATATGGGGATATCCAGCTTCAACTGTTGCTTGATGCGGAACTTCATTTCAGTCACTTGCAGGCTGTGGCCCCCCAACTCGAAAAAGCTTTTCTGGGGGGCGATTTCCGTCACCTGCAG
>MDTD01077184.1_pt1 | contig 13012 bp, 39 predicted proteins | sample 811221 | NCBI WGS metagenome assembly MDTD01 (sample SAMN05326646, study PRJNA326480) | marine metagenome | isolation source: seawater | place: Pacific Ocean: South West | collected 2011 | reverse complement strand
TCACAAGATCGATTGACTTTTTAGTATTTTATCATCTTATTATCCATTAAGATAACAGTATAGAATTTCTGTAAAAGATTTCTGTACTTTATAGTTTGCATATCGTAATTTGCATCTTTAACAAATGCAATATAGGATACTTTAGAGAATTTTGTTTTATCAATATGGATTGCTCTGTAATCGTCTGCTGATATGTCATCCTGTGCAATGTCATATACAACTTTTCCTACTACAGTACCGCCAATAAGGATATTTGCAAATGCTCCTCTCTGGTGATAGAGGTGATGTAATGATACATTATTTTTCCAACTTCCGTTACCATATGAATCGATTGCTGTTAAAAGTAACCTCTGGTAAGTGTCTAACCTTACTGTCTTGTTAGAGTGCTTTGCAAGTACTTTTGTGAAACCCATAAATTTTTCCTTTGTTTGCTATACCTCTATTATAGTGGGTTGACACCTGTATTCAACATTGAGTATGACACTAATTAAACTGTCATAGGGGTCATTGACTCTATTAAATCTATCTGCTTATAGTCGTAAACAGGCATTTTATAATGTATATTATTTGTTAAATGTAACTGTGGACTTGTTTCCTCGTCATATCTAACAAATACCTGATAATTGGAACCTCGAAATCTCACATAATCCCCAACTCCAATATCCTGGAATTTCTTATACTTTTGTAATTTAAGTTCACTCATAACGATTTGATTGTAAAGATTTTCTGATAATGGTTGCATTATTCAATACCGCCATTTATGTAAGGTAAAAGCATCCATTGATATTTGTTGATTGCTTCATTCGGGTCGATGCCATCAACAATATACTCATTAAAAACTGCTTTACTGTCTTCAATACGATTGTCTTCTACCAACTTACCTAGACGTTGAAAATAATGCTCTGTAAGTTGGTCGATGATCTGCTCTCTGTCAATTTCCATAATAATAAAATGAATGAATTAAATAATTTGTAACCCAACTGAATAGATATACTTTTCAGATAGGGTATATCCTAATCTAGGGTCTTTTTTTACCTTTTTACTGTGAAATTGCCTTTCAAGGTTAGGTAATAGTTTATCATAGACTTGTTTCGCTGTGAGTCTCCACACTTCTACAATTTTACCATCCTCATATCTTGCGAAATAATGATGATGGTATTTTCCTATCTTTTCATTAAGGATATACTCAACTTGCTTTTCCCAAGTGTCTTGAACTGATATACCATTGTAAGTTGCTGTTAATTTCTTACCAATAGTTGATTTATATTCTACTGGTAGGTCATACTTATCGTAAGCATCCGCACCAGAATAGTCATCCGCAACCCTATGACCTAATATCCCTGCCATATGAATTTCTCTTGATCTGGCATATGAAAATGGGTCTCCCCATCCTTCAGTATTACAGATTTCATACATTTCTTCAAAGAGTCTTGTATATCTCTGTTCTGCTGTTTCTTTTATCATCGGTAGCGAAATCATTTTTTTTGTTTGAATTACTTTTATTATAAGGGATTTTATACCCAATTCTAGGTAGAGTGTGACACATAATTAACTGTCCTTCCAGAAGTTATAAAGTACATCATTTGTGTTAATGTCCTCAACATAACTAAATCCGTGGTCAAGTGCCATTTCTTCACAATATCTTTTAGCACTCTCGAAACAACCTGTTAAAACTTCAGATTGTCCGAGTGGTGTATCAGGTGTTACAATTTTGAACTCTAGGTCTCCGTATCTCATTTTTAAATTCCTCTTACATTATTTGAAAGATTTGTTTCTGTCGCTTGACATACATTATCAACGAGATTGTCGAAAGTCTGCATATCCCAACCTTTTTGTGATGGAATATCTAACTCATATGCCATCATTACTAGGTCATATAAGAAATCATACTGTGATGATGTGACTTCGATGTTTAAACCTTTTTTCATAAATCTCCTTTGTTTCTATAGTTCTATTATAAAGGATTGAATCCTGTATTCAACATTTAATGTGACACTAATATAACTGTCACACATCAACTTGACTTATGGTAAAATCGCTGATCTAATTCTAAGTCTCGGATGACATATTTACAGGCAACTCTTAAATCCTCGTCATCTATCTCATAATCAGCAAATTCAACAAGTTCAAAAATCTTGTTATATAAATCGTACATCTGATTGTCGTTAGTTCTCATTAATCTATCCTCTCGTCATAAATGCGAATTGATAACTCTGCATCCTGAGTTAATGTGATGCCTTCCTTATCAAGTGCTTCCCATATCAGGTTAGCAAGTTTTGAGTGCTTATCCTCTGGGATAACTTCCCATAAATTGATGTATCCATCAAGTTCTAACGATTGTTTGTAGTTCATTTAAAAATCCTCAACTGTAAGATTGTTTACTGCATCAAAACATTTTTCTTGCATAGAGTCAAATGTTGATTTATCATTAGTGATAACGTCTAACGTATCTTTAAAAATAGATGTAGAATTATTATCAAAGTCTTTTTTGTTTTTTAAAGTAGCACTTAATAAACGTGTTAATGATTGATGCTCCTCTAGTGTTAATTTAATTATTGGCATTATCCCATATCCTCAAATCTTTTGTAAGCAAGTGCGGATGCTTCCTCTTCAATTTGTAATCTTGAAATTACATCCCACTTATACTTTTCAAATAATTCTGCTAAACACTCCTCATAGAGTGATTCAAGTAACTGGTCATTTACTGGATGTGACATTTTTAACCCTCCACAACTATAAAGTGGTCATCGAAAAATGTGTTTTGAGTTGACTTTTTGTATAGGTCTTCAACTGTGCAACCCTTACGTCTAGCAACTTGTCTTGCTATCATTTTTTCCCATCTTAGGAATGATTCATAACGTTGTTTGTTAGTCACGTTTTTCTCCTTTGTTTCTATACTATTATTATAAGGGATGGATACCAGTATTCAACATTTGATGTGACACTAATATAACTGTCACACATATTGTTTACTTATCATACAATGGATAATAAACTTCTTTATCAACTGCATCCTTCATAACCTCATACATTGAAAATGCAGGGTCAGATAAGTCATCACAATATTTAAGTGTGTCAATAACCATATCCATAAGTTTAATAATGGTCTTTTCTCTTGTAGTTAATGTTTTTGGCATTTTAATTAGTGTAGAATTGTGAAGTTGTATCTGTGTAAGAATCTCTTAATTGTTTAGAAATTCCTGGAACTTTTACTCTAAATTCCCAATATTTTGTTTTTGGGTTATAATCAAGTTTATTGGTTATATAATTCCCATAAGGGCAAGAATCTAACCACTCATTAAATTTTACAAAATTGTCCTGACTCATTTTAAATACCTCTGTTTGCAATTTTTAATACTGTGGACTCTATTTCCTGTAATTTGATGTGGTCTTGAATCCTACTATTCTCATTACTTAGTAAGGGAATATAGTCCTCTAAAATATCATCTAAAAGTTGCTCTCTTAGTGATAGAGGGTAATCTGATAGAAGTATATCTTTAATATCTTCTATTAACAACTTATCGTAGTTTTTAGTTGTCATTGTTCAATTTCTCCATAATAGGGAACATAAAATCATCGATTGCTTCGATCATATCATCATCTAGACCTTCAAAGTAATCCTCTAAAATATCATTTAAGATATTTTCTCTATGAACTCTAGTGATCTTATCATTCAGAATGAAATTTGTTATATCATTCTGTAGTTTTTCTTTTTCTTTAGTCATCATCGTGATCTATCTCCAAAGAATCAATAAAAGAAACACAATATTGAGTAAATTTCTTAACATCAATAGGTGCAACTTTATCGTTTTCTTCTCCAATATAATAAAATTGCTTATTGATACTAGAGATCAAATTAAGAAGTGCTGTTTCGTTTTTTGTGTACATTATTCAGAATCCTCCTCAACTGTGAAGCGTACATATGTTAATCCTTCAGTTTGTTGTACAAATGAAGCATCGAGATTATGTTCAATAACAAAATCTGTAATTAATTTTTCGAGTTCTGATCGGGTCATTACTTCTCCTCAACTGAATATTCAAAAGGTGTTGGTTCGCAAAGTTTTTCAACAACTGCATCGAGATCATTTTTTGATACATCGTTGCAATCTGTTGTTCTAACATAATGCAATGCCATTTTTACGAGAACTGACTCTTCTGCTTCGGTCAATTCAAGGTGGCGAGTCCAAATTGTTGTTTTTTGGGTCATTTTTTTTGTTTCGATACCTCTATTATAAGGTAGTATAGGTCGTTTTCAATATAGAATGTGCCACTATCTTAACTGTCTCATATTGCAATACAAACAGGGCAATGTATGATAATGATTTAATATACATCAGGCACTTCCCTATCGTGTACAATTTCCATAAAGTGCTGTGCCTTCACAACTTCATCATCAATTAATGAATTTTCAACTAACTCATCATACAAATTTTCATCCTGAGAAGTTTCGATTTCCTCTTTTAATTCTGCTTCGGTCATTTTTTCGATGTCTTGCCATAAATGTTCCCTAGCGAAATCCACTAAATCATCCAAAGTCATTTGCTCTAACTGAATCTCAACATAAGACGCTTTAATCTCATTAAATTGATTCATTTGTTTGATGTACTCATCAGTAGTTTTTGACATTAATCTGTCCTCCTATCATTTTTGAAATCGCAATTAGCATACTCTTCAACTTCCTCGACTACTTCGTCAAAATGGTCTTCCCAATAGTTTTGTGCTTCATCAATAAATTGAGTATCTGACATTTTTTCATAATATCTGTCAAGATCATCCATAACATATGCAACTAAATCTTTAGTTGACATATTATCAACGTATCTTTCAACTAAAAATGATTTTAATTCACTAATAAGTTCGGGTGTAAAATCTTTTTTTACTTGACTCATTTTATTATGAGAGTAATATTCAAATTGTGTCATTAGATTGAATCCTCTAGTAATTGAATTGCATTTTCTAGGACTTCATCAATAGTAAATGATGTTCCATCGTTGTCTTTAGGTAAACTACCAAAACCGCATAGTTTACCCATTTCTCTAATATCGTAGAGATCACATAATAAATCTGAAGTGTTCATTAGATTGTTAACCCCTCTTTTCTAATAAGATCTTCAAAAACTTGATTGTGAGATCTTGTTTCGATAAGAATGTCTCTAACTCTTTCCCTATCAAGTGAATCGCCATCGCCCCACTCAATATCAGTACACGCTACTAGGTCAAGATAGTTGAGTGTTGCAAGTGCAACTTCTGCTCTAGTTAATCCGTCTATTGGATATAAACCACTTGTAGGATTGTAGAAATCCATACAGTAGTCAAGAAATTCTTTAAAGTTGGTCATAATCTTTGTTTGCTATACATCTATTATAAAGGATGGGATGCTGTATTCAATACTTGATGTGACACTAATCTAAGTGGCACTCAACTCATCTATAAGACTCATTATTATGTTAGTTCTATTGATAAGTGCTTGTCTGCACTCTACTAACTCAAAATCAGTTAGTTCTCTTAAACTTGTGTTTAACTCTTCGGTCTCATCAAAGAGTTCAGCAATAACAACTTTTTTCATTATGCTAACACCCTATCATAGTTTTTCATCATATCATAATCGTTATTCTTGTCTTTATCCGCTTTATAGCAAGTATCAAAGACTTTACAATAAACCAGATTAAGTAAAACTTCTCTTCTATCTGGGTTAACATTGCCAGTAGTATTGAGTCTAGACTCTACCATTATCTCACTTTCCCCTTCTAATAGGATATTGAGTGCTGTTAGTTCTAAATCGTCAAGTGTGATTGTGTGAAGTGCCATTTTAGTCTTGTCCTCTAAGGTGTTGATTTGCTTGAAAAATTTTAGTTGTCCAGTATTCTATCTGATAATTAAATACATCATCATCAAGAAACTTTCTTTTATGCTCCATCATACGATATGCTTGATCGGTGCATAGTTCCCATAAACCCTCTTCATATTGAATAGGTGTATCAGGTGGTAATCTTAACTCATTCATTTTAATTGAATCTCGTAATTAATTGATTTGATGCACCAACCACTTGATGCTGTAATTTCTTCGATGAGATCATCCTCGTCATCCGCTTCCCACACACCTAAGTGTTCATCAATTACTTCTTTTCTTGATGTGTTTGAAGCAATGAAAAATGTATCTAAATCTGAATTACATACTGTGTTTGCTTCATCATCATCAAAATCAAATTCGATGTCACTAACGTAGAATTGCATTATGCCCCCTGATAGTAATGTGAGTTTTCAATAGCATTGTCCTCGACAAGACGCTTATGGATTTTAAAAAGTGAATCTAAGTTGACACCTTCTAAATCTGTCCACTCACTAACATAATCTGCTTGAGACCAATCGGTGTCTCCATTTTTGAATGTTGGTGCTGAACAGAAGTTACCATCCTCATCTAACCAAAAGGTTCTGCCAAAGTTTAGTGATAAGATAGTTTTGAACATTTGTTCATAAAGATTTGGTGTTGACATAATCTCTTAGTTGCTTATAGTATCATTATAAAGCATAGTTTATTGTATTCTATGCTTTATGTGACACTTTCTCAACTGGTTATCTCTTGTATAGATAACCACCCGCCCAACTTGCCCTGTTTAAACAGTATGCTTTATTGATCTCATCGCTAAGATCATATCTCACACCTTTAGCAGGACTTTTCCAAGATGCAGGTTTGTACACCTTACCAGATTTTTTATCAACAAATGCGTTTACTGATTGATCTTGATAACCTTTTCCGTTATCTTCGCATTGAACTATTTTGTAATACTTTCTACCTTCTCTGATTTCAAATTTCATAAGGTTTGCTGTTCCATCTTCAATAGATGCTAGTCTATCCTTAGAGTAGTCTGAAGTTAGATGTGTGAGTGATCTGATTGTATAAGTTCTATAGTCTTCAGTTAATGCTTCACATAAATCTTGAGTTGACTCTTTGATTGTATGTAAGTAATGAGGTTTGTTCATTATAATAAAAAAAGGGTGGTATTTCTACCTGACCCTTTTATTATAATTGTATTAGTTTTAAATTCTATAAGTTGTGTGACACTATTCTAACTGTACCCGAACTGGTTGCATTTTGCGATAAATGCTGTTCTATGGTCATCATCGAGTGCATTATTAATGTTATCGTATGAATCGGTTGCTGACTTCTTAACTTTACCAGAAGTACCCTCAACATATCCCCATATTTTAGTATGACCACCTCGATCAGCAGGGGCGGTTGCTTCGATAACCAGATCATCAGTATTTACTGTATCTGCTTTTTTACTAAAAGACCAAGTGACGCTAGAATCGTCAGCATCTATTTTTGCTTTCTTTCTTGCAATTCTATCATCAGCGATTGCTGTTGATTGCTTCATTTCTGATTGTCTTTTAGTTATGTTGGCAAGTCTATATGCCTTTGCGTTGGTTGTTAAACCACTCAAAAGTTCATCTGCCCATCCATTTACTTGACTTGTTGCCATCTTTTTAATATACTAATACTTCATTATTTATACTAGAAAATTGGTTGACCTTCAACAAATACAGTATGAACTACCTTTTCTAATCTCCTTCTTATCTCTTTACGAGTAGTCGGAACTGTAACATAACCAGTTGACTTTCTATAGAAATTTAACTGACCTGACTTGATAGTCTTATTCTTTAGTTTAACTTTATCATCGTTATGTAATCTAATTACTCTACCGATTGTTTGAGTCATTTCGATATAGTTTAGATTTCTTAATAGTATGCAATGAGTTAAACCTGATATGTTGATACCTTCAGATAATATAGAGTAATGAAACACTATAAACTTCTTAGCGTCATCGTTGCCCCACTCTGAAAGTGTAGTCATAAACTCTTGTCTTGATACTTTCTTGTTATTAACATAGGCACCAAATTTGCTAGTAACGTGTAAAACATCATAACCTAATTCTTTACACCTTGATAGCATATCTGTCTGACCTAACATATTACCAAGAATACGAGAACTACCAACTGCAACTAACACTTTTCTTTGAATACAGTAGTCACTTGATCTTTTTTCAATATGCTCTAGTGATTTAATAACAGCGTGAGCATCAGCGTTATGTTCATCCCTTTTTGTTCTCTTGATTGTATCGTCAACGTGAAATGGTACTATTGTAGGTGGTATGATAGAACCATTATCAATTAAGTCAGGTGCAGGGATGTTGCATATTATGTTACCATAAGTATCTGACCAGTTCATACCTACCTTACCTCGATAGTTATGTTTAGGTGTTGCTGTAAAGAAATAACACTTAGATGCGTTGCGAGAGAAGTGATCTGTAGCAGGGAAAAAACTTTTTGTAGTGCTATTGTGTGCTTCATCGAAATATATTGTATCAACTTCTATCTCACTATCCATCAATTTATGTAAACTATGATAGGTTGTAAATATAACTTGATGCTTGATACTATTGTGATACCAGTTGTTTATCTCGTTTATCTTAGTTGTATTAAGGTGCTTACCCTTACCACTATGAACGTGTAACACATCGATGCCAACATTATAGTTACCATCTAGGTTTTGACCTAAAAAGTCATCACATAACTGTTGAGCAAGTAGTATTCTAGGTGCAACTACAACCATAGTCTTTGCTACGCTATTAACATTGAATCTCTGAATAGCGTGACGTATCATAATAAATGTCTTACCACCACCAGTAGGAACTACAACCTGACCCTTATCAAATTGGGTCATAGTCTGCAATGCTTCAACTTGATGTGGTCTCAAAATAACTGTCATTTAGATAGTATAACATAATAAAAATGGTGATGTGTAATCACCTGATAGAATCAATATAATCGAGTTTGCCTCGTAACGCTAGTTACTTTGTGACACTTTCAGAATTGGTTTGTAGTCAACGTTGAGTTCACATCCTATGTAATGTCTATTAAGTTTCTTAGCAACTCTTCCAGTAGTTCCTGATCCTATAAATGGATCGAGGATTATATCATTCTCTTTACTACCAGATAATATACAGGGTTGTATCAACTCATCAGGAAATACTGCACTATGTCCAGATTTATTTTTCTGTAGTTTTATATCCCATACGCTTTTCCTTCTCTTGAGACTTTTACCATCTACAGTTGGTACTTTAATAGACTCAACATCAAAATAATAATTCTGTTTTTTTGAAAATAAAAAAATGTACTCGTGAGACCTTGAACACCTATCTTTTACACTTTCTGGCATCGGGTTAGGTTTATTCCATATAATATCTTGCCTTAAATACCATCCATCCTGACGTAATGCAAATGCTAACATCCAAGGGATGCCGATTAAATCTTTTTCTTTATATCCTTCTAACTTGTTACCTCTACGAGGGCAATCGTCAGGTAAATCTTGTTTACTTGATGATAATGTTTGTTTAACTAATGCCTGACCTTTTCCTGGTCTATAGTTATAGTAACTATCCCCTATATTTACAAACAATACACCATCATCCGTCAGGGTATCTCTAACTAATCTGAATACCTCTACCAGTTCCTTAATGTAATCATCAGGTGTCTGTTCTAATCCTATTTGTTTATCATTGTTTGTATAATCCCTGAGTCCATAATAGGGTGGGGATGTTACACACATTTGACAAGTTTGTTCATCAATTTGGGATAATGTTTCTCTGCAATCCCCGAATAATATAATATCTTTCATCACATATTATAGTGAATCCAAATCTTTACCTACTCTATTTCTAAACTTATCTCTTTGGTCTCCTGACTCACTAGCAATGGCAAGTGTAATGAACTCTTGTAACTCTTCATCACTACACTTTGCTAACCATCCCCAATGTGGGTCGTTTTTATCATAAGACAATTCAATTTTGCCTTCATCAGATACTAATACTTGTAGGGAATCCCCCGCTTTTGCTTCTACTGTCATTTTGATAAAAATTTGATACGTTAATAGTTATATAATTTCCTCATATCTCCAATGCGGGTCGTCAGCACCATCTGACCAAAACCAGAAGTCAGGATTATTTTTGGAACTGAAAAACCATCTTCCATCTGATCTCTTGTCTTCAATATATGCGATAGGGTCATTGTTCATACATTCTGCGAATTGTAATCTTGCCTTATCACTTATAGGTCTGACCTTATAGATGTTTCGCAATGCCATTTTCAAGTCTGTTGTAAATGTCTGAGTATGAGATTTTGTACTGTTGTTCAAATGCCAACTGTTCCTCAAGTGGTAGATGTTGCATTGAGTTCATCAACGCAAATACCTCCAAATTAGTAAAATTATACTCTCCCATATTATCTTTTGTCAATGGGTGGGAGTAAGTCATTTCCTGGATGGTCGTCTGCTCTGCCATTTTTGTACCTGTAGTTACGTTTACTTTGAAATACAGATGGGTCAATCTCAAGATTATCCCAATCCTTTTGATATACTAACACATTTACAAATCTTTTGCCATACATTGCTTCTTTCTCTTCTATCTCTCTAACACAAATAGTAATGTAGTCATCACAAATATATGTGATGAAACCTTCATCATTTTTGTGTTTAACTGGCATCCCAATTTCGAGTGCCTTAAGTATGTTTCTTAATTCTAATCGCACTGCGTTTGAGAGTAAGATAGGTGTTGTAATGAGTTATTCCTCAACGTGTTTTAAGTATAACAGATCACACATATTATTGATAATCTCCATTGAGTGATTAAACTTATCATCATCAATAATATTATTGTGATGTTTCTCGTGAAGTTTACCTATAAACATCCCAAGTGATTTCTTGAGTATCTGTTTACCTTCTTCATCTATTATCTGTGTCTTTAGTCCTATCATTGTCATAATAGAGGTATAAGAGAAAACTGATCGTCAGGTAGATCAGGTTGCGTATGTATATCATAACCTAAAGTAATTCGATTTCCAGAATAGTTTTCATTTACACATACTTTATGTTTCCTATCCCAACCAGGTCCAAAATAGATGTTACCTACCTCGTTCTTGATCTCATATCTTACATTTGTATTAGGGTCGTGAAACTTAGTAATTGAGTCTTTTGGGTCAATACTTACATATCCGTGGTAATCAAATTTATGATCGTGCCAGTTCAATACTTGATCTGGTTTGTGCATATTCATCCAACATTGAAACCATAATGGTTCATCAGTATTTAGAGTTGTCCTTACTACTGTCCGAATATCACGATACAATAACCAAAATAGTGGGGATGGACTTGTTAATGCAAATAGATTATAGAACCGATAACCACTAAATCCTTCACTCATATTATTTAAAAACTCTTTATCCTTCTCGTGCTGTTCTTCTACATTGAATATGTCAGGTAGAGAACCAACTGTTAACTCTCTACTTGTTAGTGATGAATCAAAACCTGTAAATGTCTGTTTAAATTGTCTATATGATCTACCTAGTTGGGCGATCATCTCTTGACTCTCGTGTTCGACTGCTGGTGATCTGTAGAGAACCCAATCATCACCTTCGGTTACTTTGTATGTCATTGTGGTTTGTATGCTGTAGAGGGGTCGTCAGGTCGCTTTGAAGCGATGTTTAAATTTACTACTGGTCGGTAGGTTCCAACTGGTAGCGTGGAACTGTGAAACAGGTCGCCCTTAAAGGCAACTGCTCTGCCTTTCTTGGGTGGTATCTGCATCTTTACTGACCACTTATCATCCTTAACTTGTTTTATATAATCATCAGGGTCTTGTGTCCTCTGATTGTAGATAACTGTGTCGCCATTTGAGTCATCCATATAATATATGACATTCCAACTGTCATCAACATAACTGTCAACGTGTGGTAATTGTACTTGATTTTTATACCAAGCGGGAGTGCAATTCACTCTCATTCTTAACAAACATTCTGCTTTTAATTTTTCTCTAAATTGTAATGCAAGTGGCATAAAAGCGTTACATAAGGTTGATAATTCTCCCTGTTCTATTTCATACAAATAATGGAAATTACAAAATCCATTGCGAGGGTCATTTTCAAATAAATCTGATATTGCTCTATCTTTTCTATGCCATCTTAAATCTGGATTATTGATGCAATCTAACAACCAGTTTTGATATACTTCTGGTATTACATCTTCAAAAATAATAACATCCTGATCTAGTGAATGTTGTTTAAAAGGATTGTTAACTGTTAGTTTCATTATGTATAGTAAGGGGATGAGTTTATCATTGATTGTTCATATTGTATTTCTTTAGATGCTGCTTCCCAAGGTGCTGCTAACATCGGTCTTCCATCCCATTTGTTTTGTTTATATTTTCCTTCTTGATCTACATAAGAAACAAATGCTTGGATCTGTAGATCCCCTGTATATTTGGGTCTCCAATGAAAATCTTTATGTCCCCTAAAGATAATCATATCGCCCTGTTCCAACAATATTTGATGTGATTTACCTTCTAGTTCGATGTAAAATGGCCAATCAACATTGTCTCTGGTGATACACACATTTGCAACCCATTCACCGCTTGTTCTGTCTCTGTGTCGTACTAAATTTGTTCCCTTAACATATACTCTAGCGTAACTAAATGTCTGCCATAATTTACATTTAACAGTATCCTCTACCATCGGTTTGATTGTTTGACCCATTGCTTCAAAACATACTGGCGAATACATTGCAAAGGCACCTGGCATTATAGGGTCGCTAGTAGGTCCTTGTGATGAGTATTCAACAACATCTTTAATCATCATATATTCTATTTTAAGTTGTTCACAAGTCTCTTGTGAGAGTGCATTGCGAATAACATATAATTTATTTTCAGATAATACTTCCATTAATGTCCTTGACCAAAGAATACTATAGTTAATCGTGCATCAGATGAGTTTGTACCATAGAAGTTTTGACCTCCGTGATATTTTCTACCATCAAATATGATACACCTATTATAGCGTGCCTGTACCTTAATTGATTCATTAAAGTAACTGTTGCACTGCTCTTTATATTTATCAAATACTCTAATACCCTCTGTACCTTGTGCTTCCATTGCCTTATGGAACTCTTCTTCATAATCTTCCATTTG
>MDTD01160767.1_pt1 | contig 13013 bp, 4 predicted proteins | sample 811221 | NCBI WGS metagenome assembly MDTD01 (sample SAMN05326646, study PRJNA326480) | marine metagenome | isolation source: seawater | place: Pacific Ocean: South West | collected 2011 | reverse complement strand
TGCGGAGTGGGAGAGGTGCTAAAAGCAGATGGAACCAGTTTGAGCTGTGTGACCGACACTTCAGGAAGTGTCGTGGGATCTGCATTGAACGACACCAACATCTGGGTGGGGAATGGCTCCAACCAAGCTGCGGCGGTGGCAGTGTCTGGAGATGCCACTCTTGCAAACGATGGAACTCTGACTTTAGCCACCAGTGGAGTGACTGCAGGAACTCACACCAAAGTGACCGTGGATGCCAAAGGTCGAGTGACGGTGGGAGCAAGTCTTGTGGAAAGCGACATTCCAACTCTTTCGACCGCTGGAAAGGTGTCAGGAGACGCCATCACCTCAGGAACCATTGCGGGTTCGACCGCAGTGAACACTTCAGGAAACATCACCACTTCCGGAAATGTGACGGCCACAGGAAGTGTGTCTTCGGCCTCTCTTTCCACAAGACAAATTGATCTCTATGATTCTGACAACACGAACAAAATTTCTTTTGTGACTCCTGCAACCGGAGATCTGACTTCCGATTACTCGCTGATGTTTCCGACTTCTCTTGGTTCTGCAAATCAAATTTTGGGGATGGATTCCACAGGAGCTTTTTTAGAGAATAAATCCATTACTGCAGGAAGTGGAGTGAGCATTTCTCACTCTGCCGGAGGCATTCAAATCTCTGCCACGGGAAGTGGTGGAACCGTAACCAGTGTTACAGGAACGGCTCCCATATCGGTGGCCACGGGAACTTCCACTCCGGTGATTAGCATTGCAGACACGGCGGTGACTCCAGGAAGTTATGGTTCCGCCACACAAGTGGCAACATTTACTGTGGATCAAAAAGGAAGGCTAACAGCGGCTGGAAATACGACCATCAGTGGCGTGAGTCCGGTTGGAAGCTCACTTGCAGATACAAACATCTGGGTAGGGAATGGATCTGGTCAAGCGGCCGCGGTTGCGGTAAGTGGTGACGTATCTTTGGCAAACACCGGAGCGATGACGGTGACTCAGATTCAGGGAACTGCAGTGGACAACTCTGCTCCCACATTGAGTGGACAAGTTTTAAAATATGACGGCTCCACAGAATACGCTGCTGGCTTTGTCAATGTGGCCGACATCAGGTCTTCAGTAACTCCAGGAAATGCGACTTTTCCTCTGACCTGTACCGCCGCACAAACCTTGGTTCACTCCGCAGTGACCGATCAGTTCAGTTGCACCAACATCGCCATTGCATCGACTGCGGTGAGTGGTCTTGGAACGGCGGCAGCTCTAGATGTGGGAACTGGATCGGGAGACATTCCACAGCTGGATGGATCGGGGAAAATTCCAGCATCTTTACTCCCATCTAGTGTGGGTGACATTTTGAATGGTGGAAACACCACAGGCTCAACCGTTGTGATCGGAACCAATGATGCTCAAAGTTTGCAATTGGAAACGAACAACTCTCCTGCGGTGACCATTTTAAGCAGCGGCAATGTAGGGATTGGAACGACAAGTCCTGCATACGCTTTGGATGTCACCCCAAGCGCTGGTATCGTATCCGCCCGTTTCAAATCTCCAGGCGCAACTTCAATGATTGATATTGGCAAAGGCTCAACCACCAACGGAATTTCTGCCATTCGATTTCTCGACTCAGCTTCAAATGGCTGGAGTATTGGTTCCGATGGATCTGACAGTGATAAGTTTAAGATTGTGCGCAGATTGGACGGCACTTTAAACGGCACGGGCTTCACGATGGATGCATCAGGCAACGTCGGAATTGGCACAACAAGTCCCGGAAATCGACTTCATGTTTATTCGGGAGTCAATCAAGTCACCACTTTTGAATCTACAACTGACACAGCAAAATTAATACTTGATAGCACCTCTACGGACAGTCTTTACATTTCAAACAACAATTCTTCAGGTACAGATAAACTTCATTTTGGGTGGGATCCCAATGATAGCAATAGCGTGATGACCCTCACTGAAACAGGCAACGTGGGAATCGGGACCACAGTACCTGTCACTGAGCTGGATGTCTCTGGAATCATTCGCGCAACTTCTGCATCTACAGGACGGGTTCAAACTGTTTCGGGTTCAAATACAAACTCGGACCTCATTGGAACCTATGATTTTGTAGCAAATGACTCTGCCTCAAATTCTTTGATGTATTCCAGAATTTATTCTTACATCGAAGACTCTACAGACGGTGCGGAAGATGGGGAACTTCGATTCGGAACCACCCAAAACGGAAGCGTTGGATTTCGAATGACCATCAAATCCAATGGAAACGTGGGAATCGGAACTTTAACCCCCGAAGCCACAGCGCTTTTGGATGTGTACTCCACTTCGAAAGGAGTTTTGATTCCGCGCATGACCACCGCGCAACGAGATGCAATTGCTTCGCCGGCGACGGGACTTCAAGTTTACAACACCTCCACAAATGTTTTGAACTACTATAACGGTTCAGCGTGGGCGGTGGTAGGAAGTGGCGGTGGAAGTTCCACCAGTGTTTCTGCGGATGCCGGAAGTGCTGCGAGTCCATCTGTGAGTTTTTCCGCAGACACGAATACTGGATTTTATTCGGGCGCAGCAGATACCATTGGCATCAGCGCGGGCGGATCCAATGTATTTAATATTTCTTCCAATGGACTTGTGTCCGCCACGACTGGCGGAGGTCTTGTCACTTCTGCAAATGGAACAGCAGCTGCTCCCACTTTTAGTTTTTCTGGCGATGCGGACACAGGGTGGTTTCGTCCTGCCGCCGACACCCTGGCTGCGGCCACTGGTGGAAGCGAGCGGGTGCGCATTGATTCTTCTGGAAACGTCGGCATTGGAACGTTAAGCCCAGGTTCTCTCTTAGATCTGCAAAGTTCAGCTCCAGTTCTCACCTTAAAAGACAACGATTCCTCAGGTGCGGGCGCACAATCTTACATCGAATTTAGAGACAGTGCCGGAACTCTTGTCGGAAATATTGGGGATACCAATGCCTCTGTTTCTGATTTTTATGTGTCCGCAGGATCAAGCTCAAATTTGCGATTTGGTGCTGGTGGAGCCACTCGAGCTTTAATTGACACTTCTGGAAACGTCGGAATCGGGACCACTGTTCCAGGGGCGATACTTCATGTTTACAATTCGGCTCCCGAAATTCGCGTGCAGGACTCCGACAATGCCACTGGGGACAATGCTTTGACCGGAACCATTTCTTTCCGAGCTTCCGCTGGAACTGAATTCGGATGGGTGGGGAATGGATCAGGGACATCGAATAACATGTCCCTATATAATGGCATTGGAAGCTCTCAGCTTTTGACCACCAGTGGAAACCTCACCCTGACTGCCGCAGGAAAAGTGGGGATTGGAACGGATGCTCCTGCTGCGGACCTGACTGTAATTGGTGACATTAAAGGAAAGAAAGATGCCACAGGAGGAATCCTTGCTTCACTAATGCTCGAAGGAAAGAACACCTCTGCAGCATTTGCGAACAATGTAATGTGGCGCTTTTACAATATGAATGAGTACGGCTCTGCCAAAGGCCTAGGAATCTATGAATACACGGATTCCGATGGCGATGGAACCTACTGCGACGATGCGGGAGCATGTACTTCAAGGATGTTTATCCAAATGGGCGGAAACGTGGGAATCGGAACCACCTTGCCCACAGAAACATTGGAAGTGAATGGAAACATCAAAGCTTCTGGCCGCGTTGTCGCTTCGGTATCCACGGATGCGGACGCATTGACCGCGATCACCGCGGATTTCACAAACACCAATATGATTCGCGCCACCGGGGCCGCTGCGGCTTGTGGCACTTTGAATTTTACCAACGTCGCCGCTGGCGGAAGCTTTACTGTAACCATTCCAAACGCCACTGCCACGTGTACAACCATACAACTGAATGGCTCAGGAACCGGCGTAAAGCTTCCCTCGGGATACAGCGGAGGAGATGCGGTTTCTGGAGTGGTCTATACGGCAATCTACGACGGAACCACACTGTGGGTTTCCTATGTGCCTTTCTAGAACTTGCCGCACCATGAGATGAAAAAGGTGCCAGGCACCAAAATCTTCACCCAGCGCGTTATGTTGTTGGTTTTAGGTGATTCTGAGGCTTAGAGATGCCAGCAAAAGGTCTTAGAGATATCCTACTAGTAACATAATATAACTTATCAGAGGAAATGACATTCTCCTTATCGTGGATAAATCTCTGCAAAAAATCCTTCTAAACCCTAAAAAATCTCAGCATTTTAAACCGATTTATAAGCGCCTATAAAAAGACGGTTCCCAGATCATATTTTGATCACAGACTCACTTCCGACCCCAAGCTCGTGGTCTCCGTGGAATTCACCGTGGCTTCCTCCGCTTTTAAGGCCAACATTTCCATCTCAAGGCTTTGGCAAATGTTGTATTCAAAACGCATGCGCTCACGAATTTGTTCTTCCGTGATTTCCCCCGAGTTCATTTGAGCCTCGAATGTGGGATCTAAAAGATATTTGAAGCGGTCCAATTGAAAGTTCACACCCAGCTCAAAACCAAGTGGAGTTTCAAAAACTCCATTGGCAAGCAAATCCAAGTTTTGTTGCACCGACAAAGTTTTAAAAAACTCGGGAGACATGCGATGGACACAAATGGGATTTTGCAAAAAACGATCATGACGTGGATGCCGACAACGAATGTAAACCGTCCCAGAGGGTTTCATCACCCGGTAAAGCTCTTTTAAAACCGCGAACAGATCTTTCTTGGTTTCCCCCATCTCTTCCAACGAATATTCAAACCGAGCTTCTTCGCAACTGGAGTCTTCAAAAGGCCACGGAGCTTGAGTCAAATCCCACTCCTTGTCCGGCATGCACCCGGAAAACTTGTCCACATTGACATAGCCTTCTTTCTTTTTAAACCCACATCCCAAATTGAGTTTCATGAAAGAACCTCCTTTGCTCAAAAATAACTTTTCAAATCCAACTTGATCTTTTCAAAAACGTCTTCCCAAAATCCAAACTTGGTCTGACGGTAGAGTTTTACGCTTTGGTACCAAGGGGACGTCTCTCCGGGGAGCGCCCAAATGTAATAAGGCAAAATGGGAGTGACCACCCAGGTGGCCTTTCCAAGAGCCGCACTGGCGTGGGCTACACTTGTGCAAGAAGTGATGACCAAATCCAATTGAGAAATCACACCCAACGTGTCTTCCCAGCTGGAAAGATCCAAATCTGTTTCCTCTTTTTGCAAATTCACGGCTTCAAAACCTTCAACGGCCTTCCACAAAAGGCTCTTGGGAAATTTGCGAAACTGCTCGTGTTCAAACTTGGGGTTTCCGTAGAAGCGAACGCCGATCTTTGGACCTTTTAGTTTTTTAAAAGCCTTTCGCCATTTTTCTTCATAATCGGGATGCACTTTGAGGTAAGGCTCGCCCGTGAGTTTCCTGTTGGTGTATTCCAAAACTCTTGCGGCACTCATCGCCGGCACCCAGTAATCGTGGTAAACCTCGGGGGACCTTCTGTGCCCGATCACCGCACTCACCCCTTCGATCCGACTGAAAACCGAAGTCAGCGAAGGATCACAGGTCAACACCACTTTGGCTCCCTGCTTTGCAAAATCCTGAACAAAGCGCGCATTGATGATTTCGTCTCCAAGCCCGCCCTCCGAACACACCAAAACTGATTTTCCTTTCAGCGGATTTCCTTTTTGATAAATGGGCTTTGAGGTGGGAAGAGGTTGATCTCCAAAAACACTGAGCCAGCGCCCATGGTCCAAAAGCTTTAAACCTTCAAGAAGATCCCCGTCTCTCATTTTGTACCAGGCACGATTGAAAGCGGCACGGTTGTTTTGCGGATACTTTTTCTCGAGAATCTGAGAAATTTCTTTTCCCCTTTTGAAATCCCCTCGAAGACCGGCTTCCACCTGCTCCGAGAGCAAGGGATCTCCGTCCCCTTCAGAAACCAAAAAGGCCCGTTGGCTGTTTTTGTGAGTGTTCACATCCATCATTTTTTAAGTGCATAACAAAAATTGCAGAGACGCAAATGTTTTGCCCATGGAAAAGCATGGGCTCCCCTAGCTTGGAGTGTGAACGCCCAGGCTGTGGTATCCACCAGCAGAGGCTTCTGCCCAGGTAGTGAGGGAACCCACCTGAACCGGAGAGGAATAGCTTGTTGTCGACCCCTGACCCAACTGTCCGTAATTCCCCATTCCCCAGGCCCAGAGCGTGCCATCCGTCTTCACTGCAAGACAGTGACTGAATCCCGCTGAAATCTTTGACCAGTTTGTTAAAACTCCCACTGGATAAGGATAGGAATAAGAATTGCTGTTTCCCAAACCAAGAACTCCATAGGTTCCTTTTCCCCATGCATGCAAGGTTCCATCCGTCTTGATCGCAAGACTGTGACTTAAACCCACGGCCACATCAGACCAAGTGGTGAGGGAGCCAATCTGAACCGGAGACGAATAATTGGTATCAAGGCCAATCTGTCCATAGTCACTGTAGCCCCAGGCCCAAAGAGTTCCGTCGGTTTTGATGGCCATCGTATGGCTTCCCCCCGCTGAAACCTTGGACCAAGTTGTCAAAGCACCCACCTGAACCGGAGACGAGTAACTTCCTGTATGCCCCAATCCAAGGCGACCCCATGTGCCCCCGCCCCAACTCCACAGTGTCCCATTGGTTTTTAGTCCCATCGAATACCCATTTCCTGAGGAAGCCAAGGACCAATTTGTGAGGGCGCCGACCTGGGTTGGAGAGGAGCAATGCGAAGTATTGCCAAGCCCATGTTTTCCGCTTGTTCCTTGACCCCAGCCCCACAAAGTCCCGTCGGTTTTAACAGCAAGACTTTGTCCGTCTGCGGACACTTCCGACCAATTGGTCAAAGCGCCAATTTGAACTGGAGAGGATCTGTCTGTTGTAAATCCATCTCCAAGCTGCCCAGAATTGTTTCTTCCCCAGGCCCAGAGGGTGCCGTCCGTTTTAATCGCAAGAGAGTGATAGTAACCTGCTGCAACTTTCGACCAATCTGTCAGCGCTCCCACCTGAACCGGCGAGGAGTAAGTGGTGATACTCCCATGTCCAAGCCGGCCATAACTCCCCGCTCCCCAGGCCCAGAGTGTACCGTCCGTCTTCACTGCAAGAGAGTGGGTGTTGCCGACAGAAATCTCAGACCATGTCGTCAAGGATCCGATTTGAACTGGGGAGGACATATGGGAACTTGCCCCATTTCCTAGGACTCCATAGGATCCACGCCCCCAGGCCCAGAGCGTGCCGTCCGTTTTGATCGCAAGAGAGTGGGCACCGAAGCCTGCTGCAACTTTGGCCCAGTTCGTCAGGGCACCCACCTGCGAAGGGGACGTGCGCGTGCCCGTGTCATTGTGACCCGTCTGCCCATTACTCGCTCGACCCCAACTCCAGAGAGAGCCATCGGTTTTAATTGCGAGCGTCCAATCCAACCCTGCTGCAACTTTCGACCAATCTGTCAACGCGCCGACCTGGGTTGGAGATGCAAACATAAAAGCATCGAATCCCAGTTTCCCATCCGCACCGTGCCCCCAGGCCCAGAGCGTCCCGTCCGTCTTCACTGCTAAAGAGTGACTGGCCCCCGCTGCAACCTTGGCCCAGTTCGTAAGAGCGCCCACCTGAACCGGAGAAGAACGATCTAAGGTTGAACCAATACCAGTTTGACCGTAGTAGCCTGAACCCCAGCTCCAGAGCGTCCCGTCCGACTTCACCGCAAGACTGTGTAGAGTTCCCGCAGAAACCTGTGCCCAATCAGTCAGAGCACCAATTTGTGTGGGAGACAATATATCGGCAATCGCTCCACTTCCGAGTCGACCACTGTTCCCGGAACCCCAAGCCCATAGTGTCCCATTGTTTTTAATGGAGAGGGAATGAGCGCTCCCTGCAGAAATTTGCGACCAATTTGTGAGCGCGCCCACCTGAACCGGGGAAGAGCAATTCGTGGTGATTCCTTGCCCAAGCCGACCATTGCCCCCTGCTCCCCAGGCCCAGAGCGTGCCGTCCGTCTTCACCGCGAGTGTGTGAGAGTACCCTGCGGACACTCTTGACCAATCTGTCAGGGCGCCGACCTGCAGTGGGGAGGAAGAGTCGGTGGTACTTCCATCACCCAGTTTTCCATCCGCACCGTCCCCCCAGGCCCACAGGTTTCCTGTGGACGCGGCCTTCTTTTTCCAAAACCCAAACGGCATCATCTGCGCACGAGCGCGCATGGGAGCGAGCACCGACACTCCAAGGCCCATCAAGGCTTTCTTTAAAAAATTGCGGCGAAATTTATGAAAGGTCATGACTTGAAATCAGTGTGAGAAAAAAACTTCTGCACCTCAAGCTCTCACGCCAGGAACTGGACCCCCATCACGCAGAGAGGAGAAAACTTTTAGCACTCACTAGCTCGGTGTTTGGGTCGCCAAGCTGTGATAACCTCCCGCAGAAACTTTGGACCACGTTGTCAGCGCGCCCACTTGAACTGGGGACGAGTAGTCCGTCGTGTTCCCCTGACCCAGTTGCCCCTGAGGGCCATAGCCCCAGGCCCAAAGCGTGCCATCCGTCTTCACCGCGATTGTATGATTATTTCCACAGGAGACCTTCGACCAAGTGGTCAGTGCGCCCACTTGAACTGGGGACGAGTAGTCCGTCGTGTTCCCCTGACCCAGCTGACCCGTGCTGTTGTTTCCCCAGGCCCACAAGGTGCCATCCGTCTTGATCGCGATTGTGTGATTCATACCTACAGCCACGCCCGCCCAGGTGGTGAGGGAACCCACTTGTACCGGGGAATAATAAAAGCTAGTAGATGTGCTTCCTTGTCCCACCTGACCTTGTCCATTGTAGCCCCAGGCCCAGAGCGTGCCATCGGTTCTGAGTGCAGCAACATGTTGGGTGGAGAAAATCTGCGACCAGGTAAACCCAGTACCAACCTGAACTGGAGAGGATTGTGAGGTAGAGTTCCCTTGTCCAAGTTGGCCATGCATGCTTCCTCCCCAACCCCAGAGCGTGCCGTCCGTCTTAATTCCAAAACTACTATACTGCCCCGCAGAAACAGAAGCCCAGGTGGTGCCTGCGCCGATTTGAACAGGAGAGGATCGATCCGTTACCGTTCCATCACCGACCTGCCCTGTATTGTTCCTTCCCCAGGCCCAGAGCGTGCCGTCCGTCTTCACCGCGAGAGATTGAGCGTAGCCGGCGGAAACTTGAGACCAGTTCGTCAGCGAGCCCAACTGAACCGGAGAGGTATAGTTCGTTGTATTCCCCAATCCCAGTCGCCCATATGAACCATTGCCCCAAGCCCAGAGGGTGCCGTCCGTCTTCACCGCAAGAGTGTGAGAGCTTCCCGCAGACGCCTTCGACCAAATGGTATAAGGACCTACCTGGACTGGAGAGAAATAAGTGGAGGTATTTCCTTGCCCAAGTTGCCCCTGGTTGTTCATTCCCCAGCCCCACAGATTTCCAGGGGGTTCGGACTTCTTGTTCCAAAACGCAAAGGGCAAGGTCTGCGCACGGGCGCGCAAGGGAGAGAGCACCGACACCCCAAGGCCCATCAAAGCTTTCTTTAAAAAATTGCGGCGAAATTTATGAAAGGTCATGACTTGAAATCAGTGTGAGAAAAAAACTTCTGCACGTCAAGCTCTCACGCCAGGAACTGGACCCCGAAGGACACATACCCAAAGAGCATCTGTCATTCGAGTGCCCAGCGAAACATCAATCAAACTCAGTGATCCACGCAAAGTAAGCATGGGTGCCCATCACCATGATGGTGTACATGGTGTGTTCTCCTGCGGTGGTTGCGCCGTGTCCCGCTGGCAAGTGAACCGTCAAAGCCGTAGAACCTGCATCACTGTAAGCATTGAAAGAGCAGGTGGTCGAGGAGGTCCCTTGAACAGCAAAAGAATAGGTCCCGCCGTCTTTCAAATTGTGCAGGTTAAAAGCTCCACAATTTGAAGTGGTGTACTGAAGGTTTCCGGTAGCAAAGTCAACTGTACTGGTGCCATTGCTGATGGAAGCCGTGTTGCGAATCGCTCCATCCACTTCCAGTGTGCTCAATGGATTGGTTGTACCGATCCCGACGTTGCCACTGGACTGAATTACAACTGCATCGACCGCCGCACTGTCCTTATAAACCCTCAGCGTCATTCGCCCATCAACGGTTCCCGCCGTGGCATCCGTAGCTGCAACAAAGACATCCCCCACCCGCGCAAAAGTGCCATTGGTTTCTGTTTCCACATTAAATCCAAGCAAACTGGTCAAACCGTCGGCGCCGGCTCCTCCACCATTATGGGCCGTTATCGTCAAAGGATTCGCGCTGCCCGTTGATGAACCGGCATCTTCTTCAATTTTAACCTTACCAAGAACGTGAAGCTCTGTACCTGGATTGTCTGTTCCGATCCCGACGTAGCCCGAATTGCTGATTCGCATTCTTTCGGTGTTGTTTGTTGCAAAAGTCATGGCTGTGTTTTCCGCGTTAGAGATAAAGGCCACATTGGTCGTTGGCACAATTCCTAGCGCAAGGCCGTCTCCCGAGGTCGCGCCGGTATCTCCATTGGTAAAGTACATTTCCGACCACTGACCAGAGGGCCGATGGACATGAAGGGCAGTGATTGGAGTGGAGGTTCCGATCCCAAGCTCCCCTTCAAAATCAAGTCGAAGCCGTTCCGTTCCCCCCGTATCAAATGCAATCTCATTGGTTGTTGCTCGATACATTCCCGTGTCCGAATCTCCCACGAAGGACACCCCTCCCGTTCCAAGGGCACCGGCCGCAAGAACAAGCGTGTCTGTCATGTCTACGGTTCCGTCAGCTAAAAAGTCACCACTTCCGCCACCGCTTCCCACAAGGTCCACATAGGCCCCATTATTTTCTGACACTTTAAATTTGTTCGCAGTGGAATCGAAGTAAATACGACCTTGCCCTGCCGGAGAAGTCGCCGGCACAGACATTCCTCGAGTGGTGAGGGCGCCGTTTACATCAAGAGCTGAACCTGGAGCACTGGTTCCAATCCCCACATAGCCAGAACCTTTGATGCGCATTTTTTCTGTGGGAGTGCGGTCCGTTGATGAAGAACTTCCGCCAGTGGCCGTCATAAATAAAATGTCAGAGCCTTGGTTTCCAGTGGAAATCCCCGAAGCAAGAACCAAGCTTCCTCCTTGGGCGTTTACAGCTCCTGAATCCGCTCCCCCAGCTGTGAGGTACAACCCTTCTCCGGCAGCGCCATTTGAAGTGTTTCGCGCGATCCCCATGACAAGCTCTTCGTCCGTAATTGCTGGTGTTACCGTGGGAGAACTTGAAGCGTAGCTCACACAGATCAAATAGGTACAGGTGTTTCCTAAGTTCACTCTTGTGTTGCCTTTTCCACCGGGAAGTCGAATCCCCGCATTGGTGGCGGCTTGAAGAACCATGGAGCCACCAGTAACAATTCGAATTCCATCACTGGCGTAGCGGTAAATCCCCGTGTCGGTATCTGCTCCAAAAGAAATTCCCGGAGCGGCAAGGGTGCCATCATCGGCCTTAAACTGACCGGTCATGGTCACTGATCCGTCTTTCATAAAATCGCCGCCTCCACCACTGCTCACAAGATCCACGTAAGCGCCGTTGTTTTCTGACACTTTAAATTTGTTCGCAGTGGAATCGAAGTAAATGCGACCTTGCCCTGCCGGAGAAGTCGCCGGCACAGACATTCCGCGAGTGGTGAGGGCCCCATTGATGTCTAGAATGGATCCGGGGACGGTGGTGCCGATCCCAACATAGCCCGTGGAGTTGATTGTCATTCGAGTGGAGGGTAGTGAGGATGCTCCGGGAGCATTCGGCGTGGTAACAAAATCAATAGCCATTCCCCCACCATTATCTGTCGTGTAAGATTCCGTCGCTCTTGGTACAATACCCGCCAAAAACTTTGGATTCTCAGTAGTTAAATCACTATCGTGACTCATAAATTTAATAGCTGGTCCAAAATAGTTGGTTGCTGGCTCTCCCATGGAAAGCTCAAGACCAGCCATTGTTCGGGAAATAGCTGCTGGAGCAGAATTTATTTCTTTAATTCTGATATGAGGAGAAGTCGTCTTGGCAACTTCTAGCATAGCGCCAGGAGTTGCTGTTCCAATCCCCACGTTTCCACCACTTAAAATGGTCATTGCGGGAGAGTTGTTCGTTTCCAATTGCAAGCTTTGAGCGTCATTGGTCCCGATCACAACGGTTGAACCTGTGGTGTTTCCACCATCTAAAATATCACCTGTTCCTGTAGGAAGCATGGAGCTTGGAATTTTTCCCGATCCATCCAGCTGTGGAATGTCCCCGGATCCTGTTCCCACATCTTGAGCCGCAGCCGTTCCAAGGCCACTCACCGCAGTCGATGCAATGGCGATGTTCGTACAACTGAACTGATCCGTCACTGCCGAGTGAACCAAGGTTTGTGCAGCTGTACAGGTCAGAGGAAATGTCGCATTTCCAGGAGTTACTGAAGACCGGATGTCAGCCACATTGATAAAGCCAGCGGCGTATTCTGTGGTTCCATCATATTTTAAAACTTGTCCACTCAATGTGGGAGCGCTGTTATCCACTGCAGTTCCCTGAATCTGAGTCACCGTCATCGCTCCGGTGTTTGCCAAAGACACATCTCCGCTCACGGCGACGGCGGCAGCCTGGTTTGAACCATTCCCCACCCAAATGTTTGTATCTGCAAGGGAGCTTCCTGCAACTGCTGACAACTTTCCAGAAAAACTGTCGTAATCGGTTTTGCTTAAAAGACCTGCGGTCACACCGGCTGCAGAAGCCATCGGTATATTTAAGGTGTGAGTGTTTGAACTGGACGACCAAGCTGGAGCTGTTCCTGAAGTTCCTGGAACGGCAAAAGTCTGAGTGCCACCGGTCTCACCGTTTAAAGAAGTGAGGCCTGCAGATCCTGTGTCCACATTGGCAATCTCATCCCACGTGGCTCCGTTGTCTCGGTAGATCTTTTGGGTATCAGTTGCCAAATAAAGGGCTCCGGAATTTCCAGCCGCAGGCTTTGAAGCATCAGCGCCTGCATCCATTGTCGCCACACCGCCCAAGTTTTGAACCGCATCCGTAATTCCATATCCACTTAAT
>MDTD01182920.1_pt1 | contig 13015 bp, 16 predicted proteins | sample 811221 | NCBI WGS metagenome assembly MDTD01 (sample SAMN05326646, study PRJNA326480) | marine metagenome | isolation source: seawater | place: Pacific Ocean: South West | collected 2011 | reverse complement strand
TTAAAAAAAATTATATAAGTAAAAATATATTAATAGAAGATTCAATTTATACTAAAATTGAAAATGTAAAATCTGAATATTTAAAATCATTAGAGCCAATAGCAACTAGAAAATGTTCTGAAAAATTTTTAGAGATTGTATCAAATATTTCAAATATAATTGGAGGATCCGCAGATCTTGCTGGATCTAATAACACCAAAACTAAAAATCATAAAATTATTAAACCTGGAAATTTTGCAGGAAATTATATTCATTATGGAGTAAGAGAACATGCAATGTGTGGTGTAATGAATGGACTGGCATTACACAGTAATATAATTCCATATGGAGGAACTTTTTTAATTTTTAGCGATTATTGTAAACCATCCATAAGACTTGCAGCAATGATGAAACAAAGAGTTATATATGTCTTTACCCATGACTCCATAGGTCTTGGAGAGGATGGACCAACGCATCAACCTGTAGAACAATTAACTAGCTTAAGGTCAATTCCAAATTTAAATGTATTTAGACCTTCGGATTTAATTGAAACATTTGAATGCTGGCAACTAGCACTAGACAAAAAAGATACTCCAAGTGTAATTGCACTAACCAGACAAAAAATTAATCCTGTAAGAAAAAAATATAATTCCCAAAATCTTTCTGCAAATGGTGCTTATGAAATTTTAAGGACTAATGATAAAATAAAGATTACAATTTTGTCTTCTGGCTCTGAAACAAGTTTAGCATGTGAAGTAAGTCATAAATTGGCCACAGAAAATATCTATTCAAAAGTTATTTCAATGCCTTGCCAAGAATTATTTGATCAACAAAATGAAGACTATAGAAAAAAAATATTAAATGAAACTGATCTGATTGTTTCAATTGAGGCTTCTGAAACAAATTTTTGGAAAAAATATACTGGCCAAAAAGGATTAAATTTTGGAATAAATGGTTTTGGAAAAAGTGCGCCATATAATGATATATACGATGATTTAGAGTTGAATTCTGAAAGTATAACAAAAAAAATAAAAGAAAAGTTATGAAAATAAAAGTTGGAATTAATGGAATGGGTAGAATTGGAAGAATGATTGTACGTTCAATAGTAGAAAATAATTATTCTAATTTTGAAATTAAACACATTAACAACAGAACCAACACTGAAATATGTTCAAATCTTATAAAATTTGACTCAATACATGGAAAGTTTAGTGCAAAAATTAAATATGATCAAAATAACCTGATAGTTAACAATAATAAAATTACCTTTAGCCAGGAAACAGATATAAATAAAATTAACTGGAAAAAATTTGGTGTAGATTATGTTTTCGAATGTACGGGAAAATTTAACTCAAAAGATAAATTATTACCTCATTTAAAAAATGGTGCAAAAAAAGTCATAGTATCTGCTCCATGCAAAAATGCTGATAAGACAGTTGTATTTGGAGTCAACGAAAAAGAGATAAAAAAAGAGGATAAAATAATCTCCGCAGCATCCTGTACAACTAATTGTCTTGCTCCGGTTGCATATATTCTAAATAAGAATTTTGGAATTGATAAAGGATTTATGACAACTATTCATGCATTTACCAGTGACCAAAGAATATTGGATAATTCACATAAGGATCCAAGAAGGGCAAGATCAGCGAGTCAATCAATCGTACCAACTTCCACAGGAGCTTCAAAGGCAATTGGAGAAATTATTCCATCTCTAAAAGGCAAGCTCCAAGGTATTGCAATGAGAGTTCCAACTCCAAATGTGTCTTTGATAGAGCTAGTATTCTGCTCAAATAAAAAGGTTAGTGTAAACACAATTAATTTAGCTTTTAGAAAATATATAAAGAAACAAAATAAAAAAATAATCGAAATAACTGACGAAAAGCTAGTATCAATTGATTTTAACCACAACTCTGCTTCATCGATTATAGACGCCTCTCTCACAAACGTTGTTGGAAAAAATATGGGTAAAATTTCCGCCTGGTATGATAATGAGTGGGGTTTTTCAAATAGGATGTGTGACATAGCAGAATATATTCATAAAAATTCTTAATGAATTATATCAAAAATAAAAAAGGACTTGATGGAAAAATTATTTTATTGAGACTTGATTTAAACGTGCCTATTAAAAATGGTACAATAACAGATGAAACAAGAATTAATAAAATTTTGCCAATTTTAAAACACTTAATTAGAGAAAAATCAAAAATACTAGTAATTTCACATATAGGCAGACCAAAAGGGAAACCAGATGAAAATCTATCTTTAGAGCCAGTTTGTAAATATTTGGAGATAAAGTTACAAAAAAAAATAAAATTAATCAAAGACAGTGTTTATGATTTAACGAAAAAAAACTTATCTGATAAATTTTTAGATCAAATAATATTTTTGGAAAATATAAGATTTTATAAAGAAGAGGAAGATAATGACAATGGTTTTTCGAAACAACTCGCTAGTCTTGGAGATTTATTTGTTAATGATGCATTCTCCTGCTCACATAGAACACATGCATCAGTAAGTGAAATTACTAAATATTTACCATCATACGCTGGTTTACAATTAGAAACTGAGATAAATGCTTTAAAAAAAGTTACATCGGAAGTTAAAAAACCTATAACTTGTATCATTGGTGGATCTAAAATATCAACCAAAATTCCAGTCATTAAGAATTTGATACCTAAGTTTGATAATATAATAATTGTTGGAGGAATGGCTAATAATATTCTTAAATACAAAGGTCATCAAATTGGAAAATCACTTCAGGAAAAAAATTGTGAAGAAATTATAAGCGATATATTTAAACTTTCACAAAATCACTCTTGCTCTATCATTTTTCCAAATGATGTGGTTGTTGGTAAATCAACTGAAGATAATCCAACAATTAAAGAACTTGGAGATGTAAGTACCGATGATTTAATTCTAGATATAGGTCCTAAAACAGTAGAAAAGATTACAAATATAATCGAATTTAGCAAAACTATTTTATGGAATGGGCCAGCTGGCTATTTTGAAAATTCAAATTTTGCAAAAGGAAGTTTTGAAATTGGAAATAAAATTGCAGAAAAAAATAAATTAAATCAAATCTTTTCGGTTGCTGGAGGTGGGGATACAGTCGCTCTAATAAATAACATTGGAATTTTCAATTCATTTAATTTTGTTTCAACTGCTGGTGGAGCATTTTTAGAATATCTTGAAGGAAAAGAATTGCCTGGTATAAAAGCACTTAACTAATGACAGAACTTAACAAAATTGCGCTAAAAATAATATCAAGTGGGAAAGGTATTCTCGCAGCAGATGAAAGTACTGGCACAATGACTAAAAGACTTAATGCAGTAAATATTGAATCTAACGAAAAAAATAGACTCAATTTTAGAAAGATGCTTTTTACATCTGATGGTATGAAAAAATGCATCGGTGGAGTAATACTATATGATGAAACAATTAAACAATCCTTTGATACTAAAACTATACCTGAATTAATTAATGAAAGTGGTGCCATTGTAGGAATTAAAGTTGATACCGGAGCAAAATCTCTAGCTGGCTCTCCTGATGAAAAAATAACCGAAGGTCTTGATGGTTTAAGAGAAAGGTTAAAACAATATTATAAATTAGGTGCTAAATTTACAAAATGGCGCGGCGTTTATTCCATTTCAAATAAATTTCCAAGTGACTTATCAATTTATTCAAATGCTCATGCATTAGCAAGATATGCAGCTTTGGTACAAGAATGTGATATGGTTCCAATTGTAGAGCCAGAAGTGTTAATGGACGGCAACCATTCAGCTCAAGCGTGTCTTGAAAAAACTTCAGAGGTAATAAAAAAATGTTTTGAGCAATTGATATTAAATAAAGTTGATTTAAGTGGGGTTATTTTAAAACCAAATATGATTTTGGACGGAAATAAAGCAATAAATAAAATTGATAACAAACAAATTGCACAACTTACTTTAAAATGTTTAACAGACTCAGTTCCTCGGGAAGTTCCTGGAATTGCTTTTCTTTCTGGTGGTCAAAGCGAAATAGAAGCAACTGAAAATCTCGATTTGATAAATAAATTAAATACTACTAGTTTTATAATGACTTACTCGTATGGAAGAGCATTGCAACAAAGTGCCTTAAAACACTGGTCTAAGGATATCAATGATTCTGAGGGTACACAAAAAATTTTTAATCATCGAGCAAAAATGTGTTCACTTGCAGCTCAAGGGAAATGGTCGAAAGAACTTGAAATATAGGTCTAAATTTATTTATCTAATATCTCCTAACAAAATTGATGCCTTTTTTTATAATGATTTAATAACAGTTTTGAAAACCAGAAGTGTAGGTTATTTTCAATTAAGATTAAAGAAGGTCAAGGAGAATAAAATTGTAAAAATATCAAAAAAGATAAAGATAATTTGTAAAAAATTTAAAGTTAAATTTATTTTAAACGATAGTCCTTTAATTGCTAAAAAAGTAGGCGCTGATGGTTGTCATTTAGGACAAAATGATATGAATATAAAGGATGCAAAAAAAATATTAAAAAAAAAGATTATTGGTGTTACTTGCCATAATTCGATAAGGTTGGCTAAATTGGCTATTAAATCTAAAGCTGACTATATTGCTATTGGAGCTTTTAATAATAGCATCACGAAGAAGGTTAGGTTTAAAGCTACTATTAGAGATTTACAAAAAATTCGTAAAATTTCAAGAAAACCTATAATAGCTATTGGTGGTATCAACGAAAAAAATTACAAAAAACTTTTGTTGAATAAAGCTGACTTTTTAGCTATTTCAAGCTTCGTTTGGAAAAATAAAAAACTTAAACCAATTGAAGCAATACATAAACTAAAATGAAAATATCTGGAAACGAAATTAAAACTGGGATGATAATTGAACATAAAAATGATTTATGGGAAGTAATGAAAACTCAACATGTAAAACCTGGAAAAGGTGGAGCATTTAATCAAGTAGAAATGAAAAGCATAAATCGAGAAACTAAACTAAACGAAAGATTTAGATCAAGTGATAATGTAGAAAGAGCTATTGTTGAGGATATAGATTATAATTATTTATATGAAGATAAAGGAGAATTTTATTTTATAAATAATAAAAACTTTGAGCAGATTAACATTAAAAAAGATTTAATAGGTGAAAAATATAAATTTTTAACCGAAGGATTAGAAGTTAAAATAGGAATTTACAACGAACTTCCGATTAAGATTGATCTGCCTAATCAGATAGAATGTAAAATTGAAAGTACTGATGCGGCTATAAAAGGTCAAACAGCTGCATCTTCTTATAAACCTGCTTTGCTTGAAAACGGAGTAAGTGTTCAGGTGCCACCATTTATAGAAAGTGGAGATAATATTGTTATTGATACCAGAACAATAGAATACATAAAAAAATTATAAATAATGAAATCAATTTCACCAAATTTAAATTTAATGATTAAGGCGTGTGAAAAAGCCTCGAAAATATTAATAAGAGATTTTGGTGAAATTGAAAATTTACAAGTATCTAAGAAGGGTCCAAGGGATTTTGTCACTAATTCAGATAAAAAAGTAGAAAAAATATTAATTAATGAATTATCGAAAAAAAAATTTTCAATTATATGCGAAGAAAGCGGTACTATAATTAAAGAAGATAAAAATAATTTTTGGATAATAGATCCAATAGATGGAACAACAAACTTTTTGCACGGCATTCCACATTTTTGTATTTCTTTAGCTTATATTTATAAAGAAGAAATCATTAGTGGTGTTATTTTTGATCCAATAAAAAATGAAATGTTTTATGCTGAAAAAAACTCAGGAGCTTTTTATAATAATCAAAGAATAAGAGTCTCTAAAAAAAATAAATTTGAAGATTGTTTATTTGGTTCAAATTTAGAGGGTGTAAATAATATTAATTTAAACTTAAGAGTTAGTGGAAGTGCTGCCCTAGATTTGGCATACGTGGCAGCTGGAAGATTGGATGGATTTTACCAAAAAAAATTAAATATATGGGATATTGCTGCAGGTATAATAATAATTCGCGAGTCAGGTGGTGAAATTAGCCCAATAGATACATCAAAGATCAAAAATCACTCAATTATCGCATCCTCTGAAACTATTTATAATGAATTAAAGAATTTACTTAAAAACTTTTAATTGTTTTAATGAAAAGTTTTGTTATAAAGCCGCTATGAAAAAAAAAAATTCACCCAGACTATCACTTAATTAAAGTTCAAATGACAGATGGATCTCAATTTGAGACCAAATCTACATGGGGGAAAGAGGGCGAGGTTCTCAAACTGGAAATTGACCCTAAATCCCACGCTGCATGGACAGGTGGTAAGCAAAAAATTTTAGATAAAGGTAGAGTAAGCAAATTCAATAAAAAATTTCAGAATTTTAGGTCATCTAAGTAATTTAATGTCTAGCGCACCTTTAATGCCCGTTGCTACAGCTGTTTGGTTGGTAGAAAATACATCTTTAACATTTAAACAAATTGCAGATTTTTGTAAAATGCATGAAGTAGAAATTAGGAGTATAGCTGATGGTGAAGTTGGCAAAGGTATAGTTGGTTATAATCCAATAATTTCAGGTCAATTAACTAAGGAAGAAATAGATCTATCAAGTAAAGATGAGGGAAGGCCATTAAAAATTTCTGAAAACGAAATTCAATTAAATGTTAAAAATAAAAAAGATAAAAAATATGTTCCTCTTTCTAAAAGACAAGATAAGCCCGACTCTGCTCTTTGGTTAATAAAAAATCATTCAAAACTTAAAGATTCACAGATTGCAAAGCTAGTAGGAATTACAAGTGCTTCAGTTAAAGCTATTAGAAATAAAAGTTACTGGAACTTTAATAATTTAAATCCAAAAGATCCTGTGGCAATGGGGTTGTTTTCCCAAAAAGAACTTTTAGAATCAATTGAAAAAGCAGATCGAAGGATTAAAAGAGAGCAAAAATCAAAAAAAACTAAATAAAAAATAAATAAAAATAGACAAAATAAATATATGATGCTAGTTAGTCGCTTTTTTGGAGGTTGTTATTAAAATAGAAGTTAAAGATAATAATGTTGAGCAGGCTTTAAGAGTTTTAAAAAGAAAACTCCAAAAAGATGGTTTTTATAAAATTATAAAGTTAAAAAACACTTACGAAAAACCATCTGAAAAGAAAAAAAGAATACTGCAAGAAAATATTAAAAGAGTAAAAAAACTAAATAAGCTCAGAAACAGAATTTAATTAACGCGGGGTGGAGCAGCCTGGTAGCTCGCAAGGCTCATAACCTTGAGGTCGGCGGTTCAAATCCGTCCCCCGCAACCAAATTTACAATTTAAACTTTGAGCTTTTAGCATCTATTAAAAAACCCTTAACAGTATCAGTAGTAAGCTTTTGAAAAGATTTTCCAAAATTTTCAATTTTTTCTATTATGGCTGGAGGTACAGTTATAATTTGACACCCGAGTTGTTTTGCCTGAATATAATTGTAAGATTCTCTTGTACTCGCCCAAAGTATTTCAACATTTTTATATTTTCTTGCAATTTTTATACTTTGTTTGAATTGTGGTATAGGATCTTTTCCTGTATCAGCCATCCTTCCAGCAAAAATTGAAATTATCACTTTTGTTTTCTTATTTATTCGCTTTAAAATCTGTTTAGTTTGTTTAGCCGTATAAACAGCAGTTATATTGAGTTTGATATTACTTTTATTGAGTATTTTTATTACTTTTCCCATAAACTTACCCTTCGAGTTTGTAATTGGCACTTTTACAAAAACATTTTTTCCCCATTTACTAATTTTGATACCTTGAGAAATCATATTTTTAGCATCATCAGCAAATACCTCACAGGAAACAGGCTTATTTGTAATTTTTAGAATTGCTTTTGAATACTTTGAATAATTTTTGGCACCAGCTTTTCTCATCAAAGAAGGGTTAGTTGTAAAGCCTTTTACAATCTTTTTTTTATTGAATTTTTGGATTAAGTTTATATCTGCAATATCACAAAAAATTTTAGTCAATTTATAAACTCTTAACAATTTCTTCGGTCATTTTTTTTGCATCTGCAAATAACATAAGAGTATTATCTCTATAAAATAGATCATTATCAATACCTGCATATCCAGGAGATAAACTTCTTTTTACAAACAAAACCGATTTACTTTTTTCTACATCTAATACCGGCATTCCATATATTGGACTTTGAGGATCTGATTTAGCTATTGGATTTGTTACATCGTTAGCTCCAATAACGTAAGCAACATCACAATTTGCAAAATCATTATTTATCTCCTCAAGTTCAAAAACTTCATCGTAAGGTACATTTGCCTCAGCTAATAAAACATTCATATGCCCAGGCATTCTCCCTGCTACCGGATGAATTGCGTAAGAAACTTTAACACCATTTTTTTTTAAAGCATCTACCATTTCTCTTAGTGCATGCTGAGCTTGTGCCACTGCCATTCCATATCCAGGAACTATAATTACTGATGAAGCGTTTTTCATTAAAAATGCAGCATCTTCAGCATTACCGCTTTTAACTGGTTTTTGTTCTTTGCCTTTTGAATTTGATGTTTGGTCATTTGCACCCCATCCTCCGAGAATTACATTGAAGAATGATCTATTCATTCCCTTACACATAATATATGAAAGAATTGCACCTGATGATCCAACTAAAGCACCTGTAATAATTAATGCTGTATTTTCTAATGTAAATCCAATTCCTGCTGCAGCCCAGCCTGAATAAGAGTTTAACATTGATATTACCACCGGCATATCAGCTCCACCAATAGGAATTATTAACAACAAACCGACAACAAAAGATATTGCTACTAAGGACCAAAAAATATTTGATGACTGAGTAGTACATAAATAATAAACTAGGAATATAATTGCTATCCCTAATAATAAGTTAATTATATGTTGGCCTTTAAACGTAATTGGAGCACCAGACATAATTCCTCTTAATTTTAGAAAAGCAATTATAGACCCAGAAAAAGTTATTGCACCAATTGCTGCCCCGATAGACATCTCAATTAAACTTGCGAGTTTAATATTTCCTACAACTCCCAAATTAAAAGCCTCTGGTTTTAAAAACGCAGAAATTGCAACAAAAACTGCTGCAAGACCTACTAGACTGTGAAAACCAGCAACCAGTTCTGGCATTGCAGTCATTGGAATTCTAAATGCAATAAATGCACCTACAGATCCTCCAATCAATAAAAATATTAATACATAAATGAAGCCTGATCCAAAATTTCCAACAGCTAAAAAGGTTACAATTATCGAAATTACCATACCAGCAATACCAAAATAGTTCCCTTGTCTCGATGTTTCAGGTGAAGATAAACCTCTTAATGCTAATATAAATAATATTCCAGATAAAAGATAAAATAATGCTAATAAATTTGCAGACATAATTATTTTTTCTTCTTTTTATACATTTGCAACATTCTCTGAGTTACAAGAAAACCGCCAAATATATTCACAGCAGCTAAAATTATAGCCAAGAAACCAAAAATATTTGAAATTTCAAAAATATTTTCTGATGTCCCAGCTAAAGCTGCAATTATGGCCCCAACAATTATTACAGACGAAATCGCATTTGTTACTGACATTAAAGGAGTATGAAGTGATGGTGTCACGCTCCATACAACATAATAACCCACAAAAATCGACAAAATAAATATACTTAGTCTAAATATAAAAGGATCTATTTCCATTATTTTACCCTAGTGTTTTCAATTATTTCATCGTCTAAATTTATTTCAAAAGTTTTTTTCTCTTTATCAAATAAATTATCTATAAAATTAAACATATTTCTAGCAAAAAGATTTGAAGCCGATAATGGTAATTTATTTAAAATATTTCTATCACCCATGATTTTAATACCGTTATGATCTATTATTTCATCTACTTTCGTCAATTCAGAGTTTCCACCTTGAGATGCTGCTAAATCATATATAACAGCACCACTTTGCATTACATCAATCATATCTTTTTTAATTATTATAGGTGCCTTTTTGCCTGGAATTAATGCTGTACAGACTACTATATCAATTTTTTTCAGAGTTTCTTTTAAAAGTTCTTCCTGTTTTTTTTTAAAACTTTCCGAGGCCTCTTTTGCATATCCTCCTTCAGTTTCTAAGTTTTCAGCTCCTTCTACTGATAAAAATTTACCACCTAAACTTTCTACTTGTTCTTTAGAAGCCATCCTTACATCAGTTGCATAGACTATAGCTCCCATTCTTTTTGCTGTGGCGATAGCTTGCAAACCGGCCACACCAGCTCCTACAATTAGTACTTTTGCAGCTGATATTGTGCCTGCTGCAGTCATCATCATTGGTATTGCTTTTTGAAAATAAGCAAATGAGTCTACTACTGCTTTATATCCTGCTAAATTTGCTTGAGATGATAATATATCCATTGACTGTGCTCTTGTAATTCTTGGTAGAAGCTCAAGTGAAAAACAATTGATATTTTTTGTTGTTATCTCCTTCAATTTTTTTTCATTTGAATAAGGATTTAAAACACCTACTAAAATTTGATCTTTTTTAAGTTTATTTAAATTATTATCATCTGGTATATTCATTTGCAAAATAGCATCTGAATTTAAAATTACTTCCTCATCACTATTGAAAAATTTTACCCCCTGTTCCTCGTATTGTTTATCTTTAATTCCTAAGTGCAAAGCATAATCTTTAGTTAAATGCACATCTAAACCTAATGATTTATATTTTTTTATAATTTCAGGTGTTATAGAAACTCTTTGTTCTATTTTTTTATTTTCTGTTATTGATCCAATAATCATTTTGAGAAACTATAGAAGAAAAATTGCAAGTAAAGCTAAGATAATAACAACAGCAATGCTTCCCCACAAAACAAACTTAGTAAAACCATCCCAGGTTTTTTTATGGTTTTCATCATCCATATTATTTCTGTCTGGCTTTATATTTTGGATTTTTTTTATTTATTATGTAAACCCTACCTCTTCTTTTAACTAATTTTGAGTTAAGATCTCTGTTTCTAAGTGATTTAAGTGAGCTAGCTATTTTCATAATTTTACTGATAAAGCCTGGCAACGTCCTACTCTCCCGTGTCTTAAGACAAAGTACCATCGGCGCTGAAAGGCTTAACTTCCGAGTTCGAAATGGTATCGGGTGTTACACTTTCGCAATTATCACCAGGCACGGAACTTATACATGAAAATAATTCTATGTAAATATTTAAAATTAATACTTTATTTACAAGATTATTTGTTATTTATATCGTTACAAAATGATTTTACGTAATCTTCTAATCTAAGTTTTCCGAAATATTTATAAACTTTATTTGATAAATTCATATTTGCTAATGCGGACGCATATCTCTCTCCTGGTCTGGCTGGTAAAAGATTTATATTCGTATTAAACATTTTTGCCACTTTTAATATTGAGATACTTTCTTTACTTGAGATACTATAATGTCTACATTTATTTTTCCTCCATGCTAGGTAACAAATATTGATGGTGTCCTCAATATGGGTAAAATTTCTAGTTTGATTACCTGGTTTTACTACTGGAAGTGGTTTGTTATTTTTAAAGGCTTCTTCAAATATACCAATTACAGTTGCCATATTACCCTTGGATATTTGGCCTGGCCCATAAACGTTATAAAAATATATAATTTCAAATTTTAATCCAAACCATTTTCTTAAATTCTCTAGCATTTCTAAATTTTTTGCCTTCGTAAATGCATATGGAGATAAATTTTTGTCATTCCCTTTATTTCCCAGCGATGCAGATGTTGCAGAATAAATTAGTTTAATTTTATTTGTCAAACAAAAATTAAAAACCTCATTGGTTCCAATTGTATTAGATGAAATACACTCATCCATTTTTAAAAAACTTTGATAAATTCTAGAAAACTCTCCAAAATGGAATACGGAGTGAATTTTATTTGGTTTTTTTAGTATTTTTTTAATATTTTTAGTGTGCGAATTTAAATATAAAACCCTTTTATTGCTTATGTGGTTTTTTTTTGAACCAGTTGAATAATTGTCAATACTTATAAATTTAAAATTAGTTTTTTTTAAAAAATATCTTATTAAATTAGTACCTACAAAACCTGCGCCACCTGTAATTACAATAGTATTTTTCATAAAATTTACTTAAGAAGTGTGTTTATAATTTTTGTAAAAATAAAATCAACCTTATATGGATAATTTTCATTATTAAATAATCCTTTTAAATATAGATGAGATTGTAGTCTTTTATTAAACCAATCTTTTGAAAATTTTTTATATTTAGAGCTTATGCCATGTTTATCAGAGACATAATAAGTTAGTTTCAAATTTGTTTGAATATGTTTTTTTTTGAAAATTTTGTAAAAAAAAAATAATCTTAAATCAATTTCTAAAAGATCATATTTAGTTGATTCTATTTGATTAAATATTTGTAATAGATGACTTTTGCATATTGAAAAGGTACTTGTTGGATAAAACTGCTCCCATTTTTTAAACAAATAAAATTTTTTTAATTCGTACTTATAAATTTTATTTTCAACTAATTTTTCTGGCACATCTTGCATACATAGAAGAGACTTATTTTCTTTAAAAAAATTATATATAAGTTGTAATTTATTTTTATGAAAAAGATCATCGCCATCTAAAAGGCAGATAATTTTGCCTGAACAAAATCTTAGCCCATGTTTTATAGCATTTATCTGATTTAAAGCACTTGTTTTATATTTTCTAGAAATAAAAAAAATTTTTATTTTTTCTTGATCTTTATATTTCATTAGTAAATTTTTAGTTTTATCTTTAGAACCTGTATCAACAATAATAATTTCAAAATTTTTGAATGTTTGATTAAGGCAAGAATTAATTGTGTTTAATATAAATTTTTCTTTATTGAAGGTAGTAATTATAACTGAAATTTTTATATCTTTAGTCAAATTTGTATTTTTTGTTTATGTAAATATATTCAAATGATTTTCTTAAAATCATTTTTGACTTATATACTTGTTTAAAATTATTTTTAATCAATAAATTATTAATATTTCTAAAAGTATAATCTTTTAATATCATTAAGT
>MDTD01174866.1_pt1 | contig 13016 bp, 10 predicted proteins | sample 811221 | NCBI WGS metagenome assembly MDTD01 (sample SAMN05326646, study PRJNA326480) | marine metagenome | isolation source: seawater | place: Pacific Ocean: South West | collected 2011 | reverse complement strand
TTTGAAGAATTTAAATATAATACGGTATTTCTGTAATTCTTTCTTGTTTTTATTTAGTTTTAATAACTTAATAAAGGAATAATTTAAGATTTTTTCAAAAAATAAACTTACTGCATAACCATGACTTACACCAAAGTAAAAAGTGAAAGGGTATGAAAGAGCATGAGGTGCGGTTGTTTTGCTAATATTAATTGCTTTTCCTGAATAATTTGATCCAAGCAGCATAAGCTTTGAATTTATAAAATTTGGATTTTTATAATAGCTATACATATTATTTATCAAAAGATTAATTCCTTTTTGAGAATATAAAATACTTTTTTTATTCGAGCCTTGAGATAATACAGACTCAATGCATTGTGCAAGAGCATCGAAAGCAGAGGATGATCTAACTGATTTTGGTACATTTATTGTGAGCTGAGGAAATAAATAGAATTCAAACTTTTTTTTAATTTTTATAGAATATTTATTTTTATTCTTATACAAAACAGCAAAATTAGTAGCTTCTGCTCCAGATCCAGCTGTAGTAGGAATTAAAATTAACTTTTTACAAGATATATTTTGATAGATAATTTTTGAGCAGTCTAAAACACTGCCACCACCTATAGAAATAATTATTTTGGGATCAAAAAATTCAATTTTTTTTTGTAAATGTTTTATCTCTTGATATTCAGGATACGGTTTTAATTTTAGAAAGATTTTGCTATCTTCTTTTTTAATTTTACGAATAAAGTTTAATATTATTTTATTTTTGGAAACATTTTTTCCAGAAATAATACAAATTTTTTTTTTATTTTTAATATTATTAAAAAAATTTTTATTCATTTTCCAATTGGTATAAATCCTCTTTTTTTCTGAAGATAATTTTTTTTAAATTATCAATATAATATGTTGAATTCTCATTTTGGGGTATATAAATCTGTAACTTGTCAGACTTGCTATAATTTTTTAATTCGCAAAATTCTTTAATGTATAAACAAATAATACTGTTTATAGAGTTTAGAGATAATGTTTTAAAATTATCTTTCAAATTCGTATTTACTGCACCAATAGGCTTTATCATCAAAGTAGAATTATATCTTGAATATCCAAAAGAAGGATGTGAATTGAATTTAATATTATATGGTCTTGAGTTGTAATAATATGTGGGCTGTCCATGGTCACTTTTAAGTAAAATAAAAGTATTATCATATAAATTTTGTTTTTTTAAATTACTGATGAAATCCTCTAGTAAATTAACTAAACACCTGGTTTCGTTGAGAAGACCATTCTCATTTTGATTACTATCATGCCAAGCCTGATCATAACTCATGTACTTACAGTTTTCATCAAAATCAACAGGAAAATGAGTAAAATCAAAATGGAAATATTTTAATTTCAATTTATCAGAATATTTATAGGAAATATTATTTATAAGGTATTTGAAATCCATAATCGTAGGAATTAAATTTACATCAAAACTCTTACCTTTATGAAAAAATAATTTTGTGTTTAAATTAAAATTATCGAATTTATTTTTTTTAATAGATAATTTAATAATAAACTTTAAAGTTCTATCAAAAATTTTTGCACTATATCTTGTGCTTATACGTGCCAATGAAAATGTATAAATATTAAAAGTATTAATATTGGTCAAATTAAAAATTTGATTAGAGCTATTTTTTAAACTATTAAATAGATAAGGTAATTTTGTATCATCATTTAAATTGAAATCATTATAGCCAGCGTAAGTAACAATATCATACTTTTTGTTCTTATTAATTATTAGTTTCTCGTATGGTAAATTATTCTTAAGATCGTAATCGTTTTTTCCAATAGATTTATAATCCAAATTTCCAAACAATTCACCACTCATAGAGAAAAATGTTGCAGGTGCTTGTGAAAAAACATTGTGAAAAAATTCAAAATCTTTAAAGCTTTTTTCTTTTTTAATTAATTTATAAATTAAATGAGAGTTTATTCCATCAAAGCTAAGAACTAAGAAATTTTTATTACCAAAACTAATACCTGAGTTAAATTTTTCGTTAGTTAATATTTTTTCGCTAATTTTTACATTTTGACTTTTATTAATGTAAATATATGAATAACTAAAAAAAATTAAAATCAAAAAACTTAGTATATAATTGAAATCATAGAATAGTTTGAATTTATGTTTTACTAATAAAAACAAAATCAATGATATTGTTAAAGATAGAATTAAATTAATTTTGTTAATTCTGGATGCTACAGGGCTTACTAATCCATCCTGTATTGAGAGCGGTAAAAAAAAACAACTAATCAAGAAAAAAATAATAAGAAATTTAAATAATTTATTTATTTGATCAACTAAAAATTTGTTTTTTGAAATAAAAAAAAATACAAAAAAACTTAATAAAATAAAAAACAATAATATTAAAATAATTAGTAAAAAATTTAAAATTAAATACTCACCTTTAAAGAATGATATTCCTGAATAAAATAACGGATAAAAAAGAAAAATATTTAAATTTAATATAAATAGATTTTTGAAAAATTCTTTTCTAATCACTTAAAAATCAATTTTTAAATTTTTTGGTCTGATTAATTTATTGTTTGCTGATAATCTTGTTTTAACATGTACAAAAGTTAACTTTTGAGATTGAAAAATTCTTTTAAGATTTTTATCTAAATTTTTATTACTTGAAATTTCAATAAATTTTTGAAATTTGAACGATGCACTGAATTTTTTAAAATCTATCTTTTTACTACTTGTCGATTGATTTCCAACAGATTCATGAGTTTCATTATCTAGCAGAAAATATAAAAAATTTTTTTTTATATTTTCTGACAAAGTAACCAATGAACCAAGATGCATGAGGAAAGATCCATCACCATCTAAACATATTGTTTTATATCTATTAGTTAATGCGGTGCCCAATGAAACTCCAGCAGTGTGCCCCATGGCACCTACCATATAAAAATCTTTAGCTTTATTTGCTTTTATCTGTTTTCTTTTTTGATAAAGGGCCCTAGAAGTATAGCCTGTTGAAGAAATAATCCTGTCGTTCTTTTTAACATTTTCTAAAATTTTTTTGATAAAACTGTCTCTGTCAATATTATTTAAGTTGTAATTTATTTTTGTATTACATTTATTAGAAAGAGTTTTATTGCTAATAAGAATGGCAACTGGTTCTTTATTTTTTTTTGAAAATTTAATTAAATTATCAATTTTATTTAATTCATTATTTTTTTTTATATAAATGTATTTAATATTTAATAATTTTAAAAATTTTTGAGTTACTTTTCCTTGTAATTTATGCTGTGGTTCGTCAGTTAAACCGGGCATTCCACGCCACCCAATAAGTAATACCATAGGTATTGAATAAATTCCTTTAGATGCCAAAGATATAAGTGGGTTAATAGAATTTCCTAAACCTGAGTTTTGCATATAAACGCAACTTATTTTTTTAGATTTTATATAATTACCAATAGCTATAGCTACTGCAGATCCCTCATTTACAGCCACAATATGATTTTGTTTAAGAACTTCAGTAAATTTACTTAAAACGCTATCTGGAACCCCTGTAAAAAAATTTACTTTGTTTTTAATTAAAACTTTCAAAAGATCTTCAGATTGAATCATTATTTTATTAAATTTATTATTTCACTTACTGAGCAAATTTTATTTTCAATATCTTTTGACCTTTGGTTTTTAAGAATTTTTTCTGCCACGTTATACATTGCTGTATATGAAGCTCTCATTAATTGATTTGCGTAGATTACTACTTTAAATCCTTGTTTTATTAACTCTTTTTCATATACTGAGGAATAAGTGGATGGAATAGCAATCATTGGCTTAAAGAACTTACTTTTTTTAAATTTTTTGGCAAATTTGAAAATTTCTCTAGGATTTTTATCTTTACTATGGATAACTATTGCATCTGCTCCACTTTTTGAATAAGCCTCAGCTCTTTTTAGTGCATCGTCCACAGACTTGCCTAATATTAAACTTTCTATTCGAGCAACAATCATAAAATCCTCATTAATTTTACTTTCTTTAGCTTTTTTAATTTTTTTACAAAAGTTTTTAATAGAATCTTGTTTTGTATTTTTTTGATCTTTAAAAAGTGAATTCTTTTTTAATCCTATTTTATCTTCTATAACCATTGCAGATAAACCTAGTCTTTCTAACGATTTAACCAAATAAGAAATATGTTCAATTCTACCTCCATTATCAGCATCAAAAATTATAGGCTTTGTAGTTACGTCTAATAAATCACTAAGATTAGACATTCTACTTGAATAATCTACAACCTGATTATCAGGCTTTCCTTTGAGAGCGGAGTCAGTAAGACTTGAGGACCACATCGCATCAAATTCGCACCTTTTGTTTGCTTTAGAAATTGAGATATTTTCAATTATTAATCCTGTTAATGCACTATGGGACTCTAACACTCTAACAATATCTTTTGAATTTATTAATCTTTTTAATCTAGATTTTCTAATTTCAGGTGTTGTTCCAACTTCAAGAATTTTCTTTCTAATATCGGTTGATGATATTCCAGATGTATACTTGGGCTCAATTAGCTTACCAGACCATTTTTTTAAAGTTTTAATAACATCTCTCCTAGTTTTTTTTTGTATGCCTTTTTTCCAATCATCTCCATGAACAACAAAATCAGGTTTTAATAAGTTTAAATTATCCACATAACTTAAAGTTTTCTGCGGTATTACTTTGTCGACAGATTTCATGTTTTTTAAAACAACCTCTCTTTGTCTATAATTTAAATAAGGGAGTTTTTTGTAAGTTGATATTGCTTCATCTGTCAAAAGTCCTACTATTACAGTTCCTAATTTTCTAGACTTTTCAATAATATTTATATGACCCTCGTGCAAAATATCAGCAGCTAATCCAACATAAACAATCTTTTTTTTTAAATTCATTATAAACTTATAGTCAAAAAGTTATGATAATGAAAGACTGATTATAGAGTAAAGCAAACAGTATTAGATTATATCTTTTTTTCTAATAATTGAATCTGTAATGTTATTCAAGTTTAAAAACTTACTATTATAAAAATCAGTAAGTGAATTTACATTTAATTTGATATCAAATTTATCATAGGTTAAAGGTTCAAAGCTTTTTGCAAAAATAAATGCGTAATAATAATAGTAATTTTTTGCTTTTAAAATTCTAGAATTAATTTTTTGTAAATCTTCTTTTTCCTCATTTAAATAATTATTTATCTCCAAAAAATATTGTTTTTCAGTTAAAGTATCAATTGTAAAACCATTTCCACGATAATGAGCCTTACCAGCAGTGATAACTGGGATACCATGACACGCATATTCCATACCTGTGGTGGAAGTATATACTAGACACAGTTTTGATAATGTTTGAAACTCATAAGAGCTTGTCATAGTAAGAGGATCTAGAATTATAACATTGTCAGGAATATATATAATCTTACTTTCAATATAAGATTTAATTGTTTCTATAGTTGGAACCATATCTTTGTTTTTTTCAGCAGGATGAGGTTTTATTATTAAATTGAATTGTGGATTTTTTCTAAAAAATTCGATTGTTTTTTCAATCCATACGTATTGATTTTCAAACTGAATTGATCTTTCTAATGCACTCAAGTCATTACCAACGTTTGCAAATAAAATTGCTGTAGGTTTGTTATTATTTATTTTTTTTAATAAATTTTTCTCATTTATAGGTTTAGTCGAATTGAGATGAGGATTTTCAAACTGAGCGGAAAATGAGGTTTTGCCTAGCGGTCTATCTGCTAGATAAGTATTTATTAACTCAGCCTGTTTTTCAGATAAAATATTATTTTTATTCAAAAACAAAATATTTGAAATATCACGCCATTGGCAACTTTTGTCTTTGCTATAAAAAAAACTATTATTTTTAATTCCCCAAAAATAATTATATGTGGGAATATTCATTTTCTTACATAATTCCTCAATTATCACACCTGGGTAATAAAAACTATCACTCATTACAATAATGTCAGGTCTATGTTTTTTTAATAAATTTTTAATTGAGATATAAACTAAGATTGTGTGCAACAAATACATTTGAAGTTTTTTTTTGTAATCTTTTACAAGTGTAAAATCACTTACACCATTATCATTTATAAATCTTAGCCTTGTGTATTTGCCTAAATTAAATCCTTCAAAGAAAAAATTCTCTATTTCGTTTAAATTAACTTGATCTGCGATATTTTGATATGTTTCAAAATCCTCATCTGATACAAATCTGTCCAAATTTATATCCCTATAACCACATAAAAAATTCCATAGAAATTTTTCATTATAAAAATGAAAGTGTTTTGCAAATTCATGTGGATGACTAATATATTTTTTGAATTTTTTATTATGATTTATCTCGAGTTTCTTACCAAGTGTAATTGGTATTATTTCTGAATTTTTTAATTCTAAGGCTTTGGCAAGAAAAAAATCGTGAAAAAAGCATTTATCTGAAACAGCAAATGAAAATGCATAAAAAATTTTTTGATTTTTTTTTTTATGTATATTTTTTATTTTAATTTGATTTGATATTTTTTTTAATACGAAAAAAAACTTGAAAAACTTTATATAAAAAAACAATCCAAATAAAAATTCAATACAAAAACGAATTTTTTTATTTTTATATGGATTTCTCCTAAAATTTTGAAGAGTTTTAGAAATTAATTTAATCATAGTTTTTTTAAAATAAAAATCAAACTTGTCGACTTAAATGAATCTTCTATATTTTTATTGATAATTTTTTCATTATAATTACTTAATACCTTTGGAATATTATTTTTATAAACTCTTTTTTTTGTTTTTAAATATTCTATGAGGTGATTAGGAGAGTACTCATTAAATCCATAGACCTTTTCAATTTCCAAATTTAATTTTTTTGAGAGCAAAGAAAAGTTATTTTTTGAAAAATAATAATTATGTGATTTCCTAAAATCATATTTAAAAAAATATTTACCTAACATATTTGCATAAATGTTATCAAAATTTGGAACCCTAACCACAATTTTACCTTTTTTTTCTAGGATTTTTTTTAGATTTTCAAGAAATTTTATTGGATCATATTTATGTTCTAATTCAGATAAAGACAAAATTATATCAAATTTTTTTTTTGATCTAATAATTTCTGATAAATTTTTATAAAAAATGTGATTACTCTTTAAAAAGAATTTTTTATAAAATTTATTATCTAAACCTGCTGTAAGCTTTGCTTTATTTTTAAGTTTTTCAAGCAATATACCTGTTCCACAATTGGATTCTAAAATTTTTTTTCCTTTGAAATTTATTTTATTTTTTATAGTGCCTAGTTTTTTTTCTTCTCGCGGTTTATGAAATTTTATGAAATCTTTATATGAATTACTTTTATTATAGAGAGACCTTGAAACGGCAGAATTTTCCAAATATTTGAATCTATTTTTAAGAAAAACAAGGTCACAATTTTCACATCTTATAATTTTATGTTTTTTTTTAGTAAATTTTTTTGCAGCTTCTCTTAAATAATCATGCCAAATTACTTTATGATTTTTGGAAGAACATATAATACACTTCATATTTGTACTTTATCTAATTTATAGCAAAAAAATATTTAATATAAAATTAATTGTTTATTTTTAATAGGCTAAGTGAATCTGCAAAAAATCTTAATTGATTTAACTGGTCAAAATTCATACTACAGACATGAGCCTGTTGAGTTGCAACATTCAAATTATTTGAGTTAGAATAGTGTTTTTCTATTATTTTTGCACCTCTTGAAATTGCATAAACACATGCAGAAATATTAATTGTATGATCACTATATCCGTCAAAGAATGAATTTTCAAAATCTGGCATATTAATTTTTTCTAACATAGTTGGATACTCTGATACACAATACAGATATTTTATATTTTTGGATTTAAATGGTATACCTTCTTTTTCATAATCATACATACCTAAAGAAATAATAGTTTCTTTTCCAGTTGAAATTATTTTTTCACATAATTTTTTATTTTCTGCAACAGTTCTGCTTGCTATTTTATAAGTTTTAAAATTTAGCTTTTCACACCATTCTAGTCTGTCTTCATTAAAAATTGAAGCAGACAACTCTATTCCATGATCTTTAGAAAATTTGTCAATCTCATTTAATTCATCAAAATTTATATCTAAATAAGAACGATCATCATTTTGAAATAATTTTTTGCTATCGTAAAGTTGAACTTTAACAACATCCGCTCCACCCATTTTAGATTGTATTATCATTCTTTTTAATTCTGACATACTGCCCAAGAACTGAGGATGTACTTCACAAATTATTCTTATTGATCTTTGTTTGATATTAGTTTCCATTTTAATATTGTTTTTTTAATTTTTTTATATCTTTTGATGTGTGTATATCTGTTGAGTTGGTAATTACAAAGCCTTGATATGTGCTTAAATCTCTTTGTTTTGCTGCATTATAAGTCATTATTCTGAATGCAGCATTTTGATTGTAGTTTTCATCTACAGAAACCACTTCTTGCAATTTTTCCAAAATTAGTTTTTCAATACCCCTGTCTATCTCGTAAGATTTAATATCTGGTGAGTTTGGCTGTAAACTTATAACTAAAGTTGGTTTTAATTTTTTTGAAATTTCTTTCAATGCATGTCTTATAACCTCCATTTTAAAAACATTATCTTGTGATAAATAATGTGGCCTCAAAATTGTTTTTACTTTTTGACTTTTAGCATATTTTAATATTTTTTCGTTCTCTGACGAAACATAGATTTTATTTTTAAATTTAGATTTTTTTGCAGCTTGTATTGACCAATACAGCATTGGTTTGCCCCAAATTTTTAAAATGTTTTTATTTTTTAACCTTTTTGAATTTCCTTTAGCGGGTATTATAACTAAAATATTTTTTAATAGTTTATTTTTTTGTTTTGAATACTCATGATATTTATTATTAAGTAATAATATTTTTTTTTTAAATTTGTTTATATAATCTTTTTGTTTTGTTTTATTTGTTCCATGGATCCTATATCTGTATAATGGGAAATTTAAATAAAAAACTTTTAAATTTTTATTTTGTATTATCCTTGTCCTTAATTCTTCCTCTTCACGATGCCTAAACTTTTCATTATATAGTCCAATAGATTTCAATACCTTGGCGTTGTACATAACTCCACAAGAAATAGGAACATCTCTTGCTGAAATTTTATCTGTTTTGGCCCCATCAATATTTACCAGATAATAATCACAACCCACACAAAAGTATTGATTATTTTCCTCTAAAAAATAACTTAAAATTCTTAAAAGCTCCGAATTAATAAAATCATCTGAGTCAACTCTTACAATATATTTTCCTTTTGCTACTCTTATGCCAACATTAGAACTTCCAGCAACTCCTAAATTTTTTTTATTACGAATTAATTTTAAATTTTTATAATGGCCCAAATACTCATTTATAACCTTTACAGAGTTGTCTGTTGAACAGTCATCAACTACTATTACTTCAAATAAAGACTTATCAATTGACTGATTTAAACAGCTTCTTAAACATTCACCTACAAATTTTCCATAATTATGATTTGTGATAATAATTGAAGCTAACATTTTTAATTACATATTTAGATTTTGAATAATTTAAAGTTGTATAATTTTTTTACTGTCATATTTTGAAAAAAAATTTCTTGTGTCGAAGATTGTCTTTGAATTATTGTATATTATTTTCTTATTAAATTTATCATGATCAGTTACTAAAATTGTGAAATCAAATTTTCTAAGTGTATGTTTCGACAATTTTAAACTCCTAAAATTACTGAAATCATAATTTCTATATTTTTTTAGTTTATTTATATAAGGATCTGAAAAAAATATCTTTACTTTATTTCTTATGAGAAGTTCCATTATTTTAAAACTAGGTGTTTCTCTCAAATCATTAATATTTTTTTTGTAAGATACCCCCAAGATCAGACATTTTTTATTAATTAATTTTTGTTTTTTTCTTTTGTAATGAGAGATAATTTTATTTACAATCCAATGTGGCATCTTGCTATTAATTTTACCAGCCAGCTCTATAAAGTTAGAAGTCACACCATATTTTTTTGCTTTCCACGTTAAATAATATGGGTCAATTGGTATACAATGACCCCCCAAACCAGGTCCAGGATAAAAAGCTTTGAAACCATATGGCTTAGTTTTTGCACCTTCTATAACGTTAAAAAAATCAATTTTCATTACGTTACAAATTTTTTTTAGCTCATTTACCAATCCAATATTAACAGCTCTATAAACATTTTCATATATTTTTGCCATTTCAGCTTCTTCTAGTGTTTTCATCAATTTTATTTTTTTAAATATAGATCTATAAATTCTGGCACCATAATTTGAGCAATTCTTACTATAACCTGATAATAACCTTGTAACACTTTTCACGTTTAATCTTCGTCCAGGGTCATCTCGTTCTGGGGAAAAACATACATAGAAATTTTCACCAACTCTAAATTTTTTTGATAACAGGGGGATAAATTTTTCTCTTGTGGTACCTGGATATGATGTTGACTCAAGGATCAAGATTTGATTTTGTTTTAAATAAGGAAAGATTTTTTTAAAAGTTTTATCAATAAAAGTTAGGTCAGGTTTTAAATTTTTAAGAGGAGTAGGTAAACAAAAAATAATTACATCTAGTTCCTTAACTTTAGAAAAGTCATCTGTTGCAATAAATTTTTTTTTATCACAATATTTAAGATCATTTTTTGTAACAGTGGTTAAATAAGTAGTTTTATTTTTAAGTTTTTCAAGCTTAATCTTGTCAGTATCAAAACCAATAACAAAATGTTTTTTTTTTAAAAAATGAATACACCTCGGTAACCCAACATAGCCAAGCCCAAATATCCCAATTTTTTTTTTCTTTTTTTTTATGTCGATCATTTTATTTATTATTATGGAATTAAATTTAACTGTTATTTTTTGTGATTAGTATAGTATTATTCTAAATTTAAATAAATATATAATTAGATTTAGTAAAATTTAAAGATTAATAAACAAAATGTTTTTAAAATATAGCAGATGTGTTTTTTGTGAAAATAATAAATTAGTTAAAAGCAATATTCAAAAAGTAAAAATAAACTTCTATGTAAAAGCAATTATTGATGATTTGGGAATTTCTAAGAAAAAATTTAATGAAATTAAAACATATATCTGTACAAAATGTGGTAATTTGCAAAATAAAGTTTGGTTTTCTCATGAGATTTCAGAAAAAATATATTCTAACATTTATGGACAACACAACAAAAGTTGGACGAATATATTAAATTACATCAAAAATAGAAAAATGCCCGATCATGGGAAACTTTTCATGCTTTTAAAAAGAGGAATTAATATTAAAAGATATGGAGAATATAATAGCCCTTTTATGGGATTGTTTATTAATTTTTTTGAAAATGAAACTAAATTCGATGATCCAAATTTAAAAAAATATTTTCTAAATATAATCAAATATGGATCTTCTAGACAATTAGCTGGTTTAAATAAAAAAATAATTAAAAAAAATTTACTAAAACCAGGACAATTACTTAATAACATTAGAAATCTAAGAAAAAAATTTTTTAAAAAAAAAATGATTAGAAAAGTTTTGATAAATGTAAGATCAAATTTGCATTGGGGGCAAAATGATAATTATAAATCAGTTAATAGTTTAACTTGCGCAAAAGAATTTTTTCAAAATTTAAAGATAAAAAATAATTTCAGCAGCGAAAATAGGTTTGATTTATTTGGTTTTTTTTTAAGTCTGGACCACACCTTTAATCCAAAAAAAATATTCGAAAATGCACTAAATAACAGCGATTATGTTATTGTTTATTGTCATTCAGACACTATTTTAAATAAGCAACATTTATTTAGTTTTACTAGAAATTTTTTAGGTTATTTAAACAAAAGAAAAATTTATAATTATGATTTAACAAAAAAAATAGAAAAAAAATTTAATTCATCTGAAATGTATTTTATATGTTCTAAAAAAAAGATTTTGATAAATAATTTTTTGATTAAAACTAAATTAACATGATAACGATTAAAAAAAAATTATGAAATTTTAAACATAGTCCCACTTCAGATCTTTCACTTTTTCCCATCTATTATTTAATTCTTTTTTATAATTTGAATTTAAGGATGATAGGATCTGTTCAGAAGTCATTTCTTTAAATACTTCTTTATGGTCTTCAAATATATCTCTTCTTAATAAAAACGAATTAAATCCTAGAGTATTGCTTCCTATTAGAACATAATTATTAATCTTTCCTAAATTTTCTATTGCAGCAATTGAACATGATCTAAAATCATAATGATCTAATTTGTTATTTTTATAATAAAATTTTGAGTCATATGGAATAGTTATAGATAGATTTGCGGGTATTATGTTATGAGTTTCTATAGTTATAAGTCTTGGTTTTATAATTTCAAAAATTTTTTTCAATATCCAATATTGAACTCCGTCTAAGTCAATAGATAAAAAATCACAATCTTCGTTGAAATTATGTTTTGTTATTAGTTGATTAATATTATCAATATTAATAAACTTATGTTCTAAAATGGGGTTGTAGGTTATATTTTGGTAATTATGTTGAAAATAACTTCTTCCCTTTAATATATTTGCTCTGTCACCGTCAATTAACAAGGCTTCAAACATGTGGTTTAAAATCAAGTTTGTTGTATTATTTTCCAAACAATTTCCACATCCTATTTCGATTGCTCTTCTATTAGTGAATCCAATAATTGAAAATATAAATAAAATGATTCCATCTTCCTCATATTGGGAATAATTTTTAAATCCAAAAGAGTTTATATTTGCTTTTTTAAATTTATTATTTCTTACCAACAAAGAAAAATTTTTTTGATTTATAGAAGTATTGTTATGTAAAATTACTCTATATCTATAGTAAAAATGTATAAGAAATTTAAATTTAATTATTATTTTTTTTATTAAATTCATTTATATAAAAATTTTTTTCAGTGCATAAATCAAGCCAATTGAGCTATTAGTACTGGTCAGCTGCACGCATTGCTGCGCTTC
>MDTD01054186.1_pt1 | contig 13016 bp, 12 predicted proteins | sample 811221 | NCBI WGS metagenome assembly MDTD01 (sample SAMN05326646, study PRJNA326480) | marine metagenome | isolation source: seawater | place: Pacific Ocean: South West | collected 2011 | reverse complement strand
GTCCACATGTTGGGCGTGCCGCGTGTATAGACCTCGCCATCAGGCGGGCCGTTCCGGTTGGCGTCGGGCGCGGCCAGATCCCAGGCCCATACCAGCGCGCCGGAGCGCACATCGTAGCCGCGGATCACGCCGGAAGGCGCATCCTCGGCCTGTCCGTCCTTGACCTGCGCGCCGGTGACGATGACGCCGCGCACGATGGCGGGCGGGGCGGTCACGGCATACCAGCCCGGCACCCGCTCGCCGATATCCTGCCAGAGATCAACCGTGCCGTTCTCGCCGAAGTCCTCGCATGGCCGCCCGGTTCCTGCATCCACCGCCACGAGTTTCGCATCAAGCGTTGCCTCGATCACGCGGGTCGCACATGCGTCGCCTTCGCCGGCTTCCGCGTCAGCATGAACCGCAACGCCGCGGCAGGTTGCACCATAGGGAATGGCTTCGTTCGGCACGCCCGGATTGAAGCGCCAGTTTTCCTCTCCGGTCGCCGCGTCGACGGAAATCAGGATGTTCATGGCCGAGCAGAGGAGAAGGTCATCGCCGATCTTGAGCGGCGTGGTCTCGGGCGAATATTTTCCCTTTGCCGTTCCTTCCGGCATGTCGCCGGTGCGGTAGGTGAACACGCGCGTGAGATCGCCGACATTCGTCCGGTCAATCGCATCGAGCGGGGAATAGCGTGTGGCGTTCGCCCCGCCACCCCACCAGGGCCAGTCGGCACCGGCCTGGGCGGGCACCCTGGCGGGCGTCGGATAGGGCGCAGCGCGGGTGTCCAACGCTTCCAGTCGTGACCGTGCGCGATCATCTGGCGGTGGTGTTTGCGCCGCTGGCTGCGCTGACTCCTCGCGCGATTGCGGTGGCTCCGTGGTCTCTTCCTGCTGGGCCATGGCCGATGGAACGGCCGTGACAAATCCCAGAAGAAGCGCTGCGATCCTCGTTTTCATGGGCAAATCTCCCCGGTCGACGCGTGTGCAACGGGAGGCTGCCGGATTCGAGGCACCCGGCACGTCGGGATGACATGCCTTGGGCGGCCGGGCGTCCTTGAGCCGGACGGCCTTCCGTTCCGCACCAATGCAAACCGCCGACTGCCGCGGATGTTCCCGATCCGGCGCATCCGGGCGGTGTCTGGCGGCGTGCCTGCATATAGCCGGTCACAGGACGCGGCAGGAACATTCCGCTGCAAAGCGTGTTCGTCTGGCAAGGCAATCCGGAACAGGAGGCGGCGATGAGCGAAGCAACAGCAAGCGGGGGGCGGGGCGGTTGGTCTGCGGGCTATATCGCGACCGTTGTTCTGGCAATCGTGATCGGCGGCTTTGGCATTCTCATCCTGGGCGGCGGTATCTGGCTGATCGTCCTGGGCGGAAGCTGGTACTACGCGGTTGCGGGCGCGGGATTGTGCATCACGGCCTGGCTGCTCGCGCAGCAGTCAATGGCAGCCTTGTGGGTCTATCTCGCCACCTTCGCATTCACCGCGGTCTGGGCGATCTGGGAGAAGGGCTTCGACGGCTGGGCGCAAGTGCCGCGTCTTGTCGCCCCGACGGTCGTCCTCATCCTGTTGCTGCTGACGCTTCCTGTCCTGCGCAGGCGGGACCGCCAAACCCGCTGAAGCGGGTTCTCCAGATTTTCCCACATCGAAGGTTTCTTTCCATGACCCAGTATTCCGACGATCGCGTCCAGTCCCAACAGCCGGGCCTCGAACACGAAATGTCGCCAAGGCCCGACTTCATGCCGCGCTTTCCCGGCGCCGGGCGTCTCGATGGGCGTGTCGCCATCATTACCGGCGGTGACTCGGGCATCGGCCGTGCGTCCGCGGTGCTCTTCGCACGCGAAGGTGCGGCAGCCGTGGCGATTGTCTATCGCAACGAGGACAAGGATGCCGAGGCGACGATGGAGGCCATACGGGCGGAAGGCGCCGAGGCCCTGGCCCTGAGGGGTGACATCGGCGAGCGCGCCTTCTGCTTCGACGTGGTCGCCAGGGTGATCGAGCGCTTCGGCCGGCTCGACGTCCTGGTCAACAATGCCGCCGAACAGCACGCGCAGGACCGGTTCGAGGACGTGCCGGAACAGCAGATGGAGGACACGTTCCGCACCAATATCTTCGGCCAGATGTTCATGGTCCAGGCGGCCCTCGATCACATGAAGGAAGGCGCGGCGATCGTGGGCATCACCTCCATCACCGCCTATCGTGGCCAGGACCTGCTGATCGACTATTCCGCCACCAAGGGCGCGGTGCTCAGTTTCGTCCGCGCGCTGGCCCACAAGCTGGCGCCGCGCGGCATTCGCGTGAACGCCGTCGCGCCAGGACCCATCTGGACGCCGCTGATCCCGGCATCCTTTCCGCCTGACAAGGTGAAGGACTTCGGCAAGGGCAGCGTGCTCGGCCGCCCCGGCCAGCCGAACGAGGTGGCGCCATCGGTGCTTTTCCTGGCCTGCGATGACGCCTCCTACATGACCGGCCATGTGCTGCATCCCGACGGCGGCGCGCCCATCGCCGATTGAGGCCCGGCACCGGCTGCACGCGGCAATGCCTGCCACGAGCGACGGAGACGCCACGCGTATCACCACCACCCTTCCTGGCCTGCCATTGGCGGTGCGCGCCATGCCGGGCCCGGGATTGGAAGACAGGAGAGACATCATGAGCAAGGACGACCGGGAAAACATCGCGAAAGGTGGCGAGACACACCAGACGGCCGGCGGGAAACGGCCGGTCATGACCACCCAGCAGGGCGTTCCGGTCTCCGATGACCAGAATTCGCTGAAAGCGGGCAGCCGCGGTCCCACGCTGATGGAGGATTTCCATTTCCGCGAGAAGATCTTCCATTTCGACCACGAACGCATTCCCGAACGCGTGGTGCATGCCCGCGGGTTCGGCGCGCGCGGCTTTTTCGAAAACTATGAAAGCCTGTCGGACCTGACGCTGGCCGACCTCTTCCAGCGCAAGGGCGAAAGGACGGAGGCTTTCGTGCGTTTCTCGACCGTGGCCGGAAACAAGGGGTCGCCGGACCTCGCCCGCGACGTCCGCGGCTTCGCGGTCAAGCTTTATACGAAGCAGGGCAACTGGGACATCGTCGGCAACAACATTCCGGTCTTCTTCATCCAGGATGCCATGAAATTCCCGGATCTCATCCATGCCGCCAAGCAGGAGCCTGACCGGGGCTTTCCGCAGGCCCAGACGGCGCATGACAATTTCTGGGACTTCATCTCGCTGACGCCGGAAGCGATGCACATGGTCATGTGGATCATGTCGGACCGTGCCATCCCGCGTTCCTTCCGTTTCATGGAAGGGTTCGGCGTGCACACGTTCCGGATGATCAATGCGGACGGCAAGTCGCAATTCGTCAAGTTCCACTGGAAACCGAAGCTCGGGCTTCAATCCGTGACGTGGAACGAGGCGGTGACGATCAATGGCGCCGATCCGGACTTCCACCGGCGCGACATGTGGAATGCATTGAAATCGGGCGATTTTCCCGAGTGGGAACTTGGCCTGCAGGTGTTCGACGAGGAATTCGCCGACGATTTCGCCTTCGACATTCTCGATGCCACCAAGATCATTCCCGAGGAAGAGGTGCCGGTGCGCAAGGTGGGCCGGCTTGTGCTCAACGAGGCCGTCGACAATTTCTTTGCCGAGACCGAGCAGGTTGCCTTTCACACCGGCAATGTCGTGCCCGGCATCGACTTCACCGACGATCCCCTCCTGCAGGGCAGGAATTTTTCCTATCTCGATACCCAGTTGAAGCGCCTTGGCGGCCCGAACTTCACGCATATCCCGGTGAATGCCCCGCGTTGCCCGGTCCACAGCTTCCAGCAGGACGGCCACATGGCCATGCGCAATCCCGCCGGGCGCGCGAATTACGAGCCGAATTCCTGGAGTGGCGAGCAGGGCGGCCCGCGCGAGGACCCTGACACGGGGTTTGTCAGCCATCCGCAGGCCGTCGATGGCAAAAAGCTCCGGCAGCGGTCCGAGACATTTGCCGATCACTACAGCCAGGCGCGCCAGTTCTACGTCAGCCAGACCGGACCGGAACGGGCGCATATCGCCGACGCGCTGGTGTTCGAACTCTCCAAGGTGGAGACCCCGGCCATCCGCGCGCGCCTGGTCGGGCATCTGCGCCATATCGATGAGGAACTTGCGAAAGACGTCGCCGAGGGTCTCGCCCTTGACCTGCCGGACAGACCGGAACCGGCGCGCGAACCGCTGACGGAGCTGCCGGAATCGCCGGCGCTGAGCATTCTCAGGAACGGGCCCGACAGCTTTGCCGGCAGGCGCCTGGGATTGTTGACTGCCGATGGCGTGGATGCCGGCATGGTGGCGCGGCTTCGCGATGAACTGGAGCGCGTGAAGGCTGGCATGGTGGTGGTGGCGCCGAGGATCGGTGGCGTCGTTGCCGGCGACGGCAGCGAGATCGGCGTTCAGGAAAAGATCGATGGCGGGCCCTCGGCGCTGTTCGATGCGGTGGCCATACTGCTGGACGAGGACGGCGCAGAGAAGCTTTCAGGCATGCATGAGGCGCGGGTCTGGGTGGCGGATGCCTTCGCGCACAAGAAGTTCATCCTCTACAATGATGGCGCGCGAGCCTTGCTCAAGGCCGCGGGACTGCCTGAAAGCCCCGACGGGGGGATGTTTGCGCTTGGCGATACCGATTGCGACCGTTTCGTCGAAACCTGCGGCCGGCTGCGCTTCTGGGAGCGCGATGCATGACAGGCCGGGGGGACAGGCCGGGAATGCGGGGAACCGCTCCTCGCGGTGGTTTCCCCGGCATTCCGGGTGGGGGCGAAATCACTTGTCCCTGTTTTCGCCTTCCGGCTTGTCCGTTCGCGGTTGCTCTTCCGTGATCGGCCCGGACGGGTTTGGCTTCTTCCGCTTTTGCGTGTCGCCGTGTTCGCCGGGCGCGGGCTGTTCCTCGGTGATGGGCCTGGACGACTTGGTCATGGGATCTCCGATCGGTTCATGAAGGACATGGCAGTTGCCGGAAGGCGCGGGCGGGACGGGCTGCCGTTGACGGCGGTTGCGCGTGCCGCGCCCGGCCGCCTTCGCATAACGTCAACCTCGTCCGGGTGCGATCAGTTCCAAACGGATTCCCGTTCAGGCGGAGGGCAGGCCCTGGCGTGATCAGCGAGCATGACAGGTCCGGCCAGGGGCGAGCCGCCTTGCTGGCCGGCTCCCTTGCCAGCCGTCTGCAACCCGGAGCGCCGATGCCGCGGATCGAAATCCGGTCATGTCCTTGAAAAATGGTGCCCCCGGATGGAACCAAACATAGGCATTATCCCACTGAAAATGCTTGATTTGATAGGCGTTCGATGCTTCAAGTGGTACACCATTCGGTACATGGAGCCTCGAAAATGCCGCCTAAAGCGAAGCAGCGCCAAGCCCTCCCGCAACACATGACCGTCTCCAAGACGGGGGTATTCGGGTATCGCCGCAGGGTCCCTCCGGAACTCCGGGATACCGTGGGTGTCCGGGAAATCAAGAAGTCACTAGGGCGCGACTATGTGAAGGCATTGCAGAAACACGCCGCAGTCAATGCGGAGGTGGAGAAGATGCTTGCCGCCAAGCCGCACCCCAAGGCAACGGAGCGGGCAAAGATCATGGCGGTAATGGAGCGGCACGGCTTCAACGTCGCGGACCTGATAGCCCTGCAAGGCGGGATGAGCGAGGAGAATGAGAACCTGTCCTACGCCTTCGATGCCGTCATAGAGGAGTTGGAAAAGACTACCGGGGTATCGGAGGATGCCCTTGTGGGTGTCGCCCGGGGTTACCTTCCGGCAACCTTGGAAGTCGCCCTGGATGAATATGGCGAGCGCCGGAAGACCGGCAAGGCGGTGACAGACCGGCAGATTGAAACCCGGATTGAGCGGCACAAGGCGCGGCTCATCAAATACCTCGGGGATGACAAGGTGACCCGCAGGCCCCTCCGGCTCTTGAAGCGCGTGGAGGTTCGCCCGCTGGTCGAGGGCTTGCTTTCGGAAATGTCTGCCGCATCAGCCCGCCGCTACATGAATGACCTGTCCGGTGCGGTGAGCGAAGCCATCCGTGAATGGGACCTCGAAATGGTCAACCCCTTCCACCGCTGGAACATCCAAGGTGCCCGGGCGCGAAGGGATGACCGGGAGCCGCTGGATGAAGCCGACATGGAGGCACTTGCACCGGTCATGGAAACCGAGGATGACCTCGGGCTTATCTGGTTGCTCCTCCGGGACACCGGGGCACGGCTTGGGGAGGTTACCGGCCTGCTATCGGGTGACGTGGACGCGAAGCGCAGGACCATCAATATCCGGGGCAATGCATTCCGGGACCTCAAGACCGAGCGCAGCGAGCGGGAGGTGCCTATACCTGACGCGATCTTGGAGCGGATCAAGAATGCCAAGGGCGACTTGGAGAAATCCAGCCCGCTCTTTCCGCAGTACGCAAAGCCCCGGGGCAATGACAGTTGCTCCCAAGCGTTGATGAAGCGGCTCCGCAAGGTGGTGACTGACCCCAAGAAGGTTGGCTACAGCGTCCGGCATCGCATGAAGGACCGGCTCCGGGACGTGGACTGCCCGGAACACCTTGCACGGGAGATCATGGGGCATAGCGAACAGGACAGCGCAGCGAACTACGGGCGCGGCACGTCCTTGGAGGTTAAGCGGAAGTGGCTAGAAAAAGCGTGGTCACAGGAAAGAATCTAACTAGCTTTTTCGAGAACGGTGCCCTTAATGGGAGGCCTCTCGGAAAGGAGGCTCCCGATGACCTATTACGTATATGAGAATTGGACCCGCAATCGGGGAAGAATTCACCGGGCCGACTGCTCCGCCTGCAACAATGGCGCGGGAATTCACGAACAAGATAGCGGGAGCAACGGCAAATGGCATGGGCCGTTTGCAGACCGCGACAAAGCATATCGTGTAGCGCAATCACTGGATCGCGCCGAAATGCGTCCCTGTCTTCGCTGTAATCCATAAAAGGGGCGGGCGGTCCAGCCCGTACAGCGCGTTCTTGCGCCGGAGGTACCCGAGGTACCCCCAAGGCCCCCTTGCGCTTCTACGGCCCCGACCGCCCGGGTTTTCTCCGGTGTTTCCGGCAGGGTCCCGGGCGGTGTCAGTTAAAACCGGCCCATACGGCACACACCAAACGCGGCGCGGCGCATGAGCGGGATCGGCTCAAGCGGCTTTGCGTGTGGGCAGGTTCGGGAGCGGGCTTTCCACCACCTCGAAGTCAACGGCGTTCGGGCTGATCTGCCATCCGAGATCGGCAGCGCCGAACTCATCGAAGGCGACAACGAAGCAGGTGACGGTCGGTTCGCCGGTCTCGTCGAAGTAGGTGATTGCGTAGAAGCGGGGGTCGAGGGTGTCGTCCATGCATGGTTCTCCAGGTTGGTTGGGTGAATGCGGCGGGAGTGATGCCGCAGGCATGACATAGCAAGACCAGAAATCGTTGTAAACTATTGATTTTCCTCCGTTATCGGAGAGAATGCCTAATCGCCGGGCACCCGTTTCCGGGCAGGCTGACAGCAAGGCCCGCTAAAACCCGCTCATACGGAGGGACAGATGTAGATGAGACACCTCAAGGTAACTTATGGTTCTCCTCAAGGTGTCCCTGCTGGTCCTATCTGTTGATGAAGGTGGAGGAGTTCCCCCTAGGGTTCCCCCTCGGTGACCATCGGTTCCCTGCCGGTGCACCCCAGCGGTAACACCTCCTCCTGTCCTATGCTCGGTCGGCAGTATGACGCCCCCTCGGGGTCACCCGGGGTTCACCCGAGGCGTCCCGTCCACCTCCTCCTATACCGTTCCCACCATGCGGAAGGCCCGGCCTAGGTCTTCTGTTGTCCACCGTGCCCGATGATGGCCCAAAGGTTTGCCCCGGGGCGCAGTGCTCCGCCCTGGCTAGCGCCTGTGCGGCTATCATCGGCATGGTCTTCCCTTTTTCAGTACGTAGCGCCGGTCAGGAATGTGTTGCATTAATGCCACACTTGGGGCACCCCTAGGGCACCCCCGAGGCCCCGCCGCCGCTCCACCACCATCCGCACCATCTCCACTCCGAACCGAGCCAAACCATGCCCCGCAGGGCTGGGCGGTCGGAGGCGTGGAGCGTGGTCTCACCCCCGCCCGGTGTCATCGCACCGGCGACCTCCTGCCGCTCCTCCACGGTCGGCAGCACCCAGCTTCATGACGGAGACAAGAGTTGCCCGTTATCCGCTTCGACCTTGAAGGGTCGCACACCGCCCGGTGCGGTGCCCATTCTGTCCGCGTCCAGCGTGGCAGCGCCATTTGCAGCCTTGCCCGCAAGATGATCCGCGAGGGTCACGCGGACCCCGCCGATACGCTCACGGTCTATCGCGGGGATACCCCATGCTTCCGCCCGAAGCCGATTGGCGAATGGGCAGGACTGACCGTCACGGAAGGCGAGGGCGAGACACCCCGGTTCCGCAGGTTCCGCGAATGTGAACTTGAGTGACCCCCGGGGTTCCCCCTTGGGACATGCCCGCATTGGTGAACGGTCGAAACCACAAAGCGCCGTGAAGAACCCCTCTGGGGCAAAAGCGGTTTCGACAAAGCGATAGGCTCTCCATGAATTCGACCGTCCAAACGAACGTTACCACAAATAGGAGTAGTGAGGCTATGGAAAAAACCTGTGGTAAACCCATTGATTGGCTCACCCAGACCCGGCACGGATGCAAGGACCGTCTCCGCAGGATACCCGCAGAGAACGAGCGGGACCGTTGCGACGTGCCCGGTTGCGACAAGCACCGGAACCCCTACGGGCGGTTCTGCAAGAAGCACACTGACCGCGCCCGGAGGGCCGGGGACCCGGTTGCGACCATCCCGCCGCTTGCGGAAATCATGATCTTCGAGCGCGTCATAGATGACTTCCGCGCAATCCTGTCTGACAGGGACCGGGAGTATGTCGAGGTGGAGGAGCGCCGACACGTCCAGCAATGGCAGCGCCCGGCAAGCTGGGTGGCGAAGGCATCCGACATGCACAAGCGCGTCTCCCAAGCGGGTCGCGTGGAGATCATCAAGGCTTGCATGGCCAAGGACGGCAGGCGGCTGGACCGGTTCTTTGTCCGCGCCCTGGCGGTCGAGGGGTGGTGCGCCGCGTACTTCGACGGACTGCCGTCACAACGCAAGCGTTTCGTCGCCGCGCAGGCGGGGCGGTGGACCACCAAACGGTCAGGCCCCACCATGCCGGTGACCAAGCGCATCCGGCATGCGGACACCTCCACCGTCATCCATACCGCCGATGGCCCGATGCACCCGGTCATCGTCACGCTTGAACAGCAGTACCGCAAGTCCAGCATTTCCGGTGCGGTCAAGGCGGCACTTGGAGCCGATGCACTGGCAAGCGCCCGGTCAATCTACGGGCTAGCCCTAGGGCGTCCCGGTCCGTTCTGGGAACAGACGGTCGAGACAAATGAAGCCGGAGCCATGCCGCTCCTCGACTTCGCCAAACATGCCGTGGCGCAGCTTCGCGCATCCGCAGCCTGACACCGTCCACCACCAACAACAGACAGGAGAACAGCGACATGGGTTTCCATGACGACTTCACCGACTACGCCGAACAGATGGAAGCAACAGCTATCGACCGGACAAGCCCGAGCGTTGCCTCCGGCATGGCTGCACCGGTTGCCCCCGAGGGCACCACATGGGTCCCGGAACTGGGGACGTATGTGGACGCCGATGTTGCCGCATCCCTCGGGATCGGCACCGAGGGGCACCCGCAGGACACCCAAGGTTCCCCGGACAACCCCCGGCGTGAACCTCACATGACCGGAGAGCATGACAGCGATCCGGCAGACACCACCGAACGGGACGAAGGCGATGGCATCGCAAGTGACACCTTCCGGGAAATGGTCACGGGCGTGGACCCGGATGACGTGGACGGTGCGCTGGCTCTTATTGAAGCTGGCGACTTTGACGGCACTCTTGCCACTGTGAGCGAGACGCTGGGGCTTGATACGCAGGCCGCATCAACGCTCATCGGCATGGCCGTGGAAGATACCCGCGCCTTGGCGGAGCGGGAGATTGGCACGGAAGCGTACAACGCTCTTGTCTATGCCGCAGGCGCAACCCCTGACCCGATAGCACGGCGCGTGTTGACCGACATTGTGACCGGCAAGGTTCCCGGTGGTCTCATCGGGGCAGCCTATAGCTACTGGTACAACTCACTCCCCGACGCGGACTGACCGCGCCCACCCTCATCAAGACAAAGGACAACAGATCATGACCAAGACGAAACTCACCCGCGACGAACTCCTCGCACAACTGGACGAACTGGACCGCACCGAAACCGTGTCAGCGCAGGCCGCAGAAATCGCCGCCCTCAAGGCGGAAGTGGCAAGCATGGCGGCGCAGCGAGACAAGGCGCTTGCGTCCGAAAAGGACGCCCTGGGTGTCCTTCGGGAGATTGACAGGCTGCTGGTCCGCTACCGCACACGGCTTGATGAAACCCCATCACTGTCCCGGCAGCAACGCCGCGAACAGATCATGGAGGAGGCCCGGGCAGCGCAGGCCGCGAAGCAGGCGGCAACCGTCAAGGCACTCGGGGGTAACCCGGGGGCCAAGCCTATGACCCCGGCGAAGGCCATGAAGGCAAGCGGGCTTGCGCTTACCGCCGCTACCGAGGCGCCGGAATAAATGTTTATGTTGAGAAGGTCACACAGAAAAAAGCAATTGGATGCGCTGGAGATCGCCAATATTCTATATATATCAATCGCTTAAATATCATTTCTCGGACCGATCGATCACGAAATAGTCACCCTAGTACGGCGTCTGTACTATATTTAGTCGGTGACGAAATTGGCGGATTGCACTATAGAAGAGTTCCGGCTTGGGACTGTACCCGTCCTCCAAGACTAAGTGGTACAGCCCCCGAGCCGGTGGCTCCCCGAGGAGAGGGGTCGGCTTCTATTTGGTCGGCCCCTCTTCCTGAGGCATTTTATAATGCAGGCTTTTCCCTAGAACGTAAATACACGCCTCCGTGAAATGTTTGGCATAAGGGCGTTGTTGACACCATCCGCGTCGTGGACATCGACGGGGGCCGTGGTTCGTGGCCCGTGACGTGTGCAACGTTCTTGGCCTTGGGCATGTGACCAACGCCTGCCGCCCCTGGACGCTGACGAGGTTTCCAAGTGTAATCGGATTACACTTGGGGCGCCTCGTTCCCAGAGGTCTGATCTCTGGGAAAGGAACGGCCTACAGGCGCTTGGCAGACGACGAGCGGCGCGATGTCAATCAGGATGACGTTACCCTTCATCGGGTGAAGGGTCAGCGTGGCCGTGGACAAGCGATCCGGCAACTTGGTGTTCTCGCCCAGCCGCTTCACGACCTTGGACAGCGACGAGGTTCGCCTACATCCGATGCAAGTGAACCTCGCTGACGGGCGGGTACATCGCCGGGGAGGAGAAGCCCCGGACCTTTTCCCGAAAAATCTGTGACGGCAATTCGTATGTGCTGAAAACCCATTTACCCCCGGTGGGGGCGGGGGTGGTCGGCAGGCTTCCCTATACCGCGTCCACGGCTTCACAACCGGTCCACATTCCGGTACACCGGAGAGGCAAATCGGTACACGCGAAAGTGCCGGAAGCCAAGGAATACAAGAGTTTCAGAGGATAAATGGTGCCCCCGGACGGACTCGAACCGCCGACCCCCTGATTACAAATCAGGTGCTCTACCAACTGAGCTACAAGGGCGCCGGCGCCATGCCTACCACAATCGGCGCGGGCTGCAAGCATTTTGGTATGCCTGCACAGAGGCAGGAGCGGTCAGGCCTGGTCGTAATCGGGCAGGCGGGCAAAGGCGGCGCGCAGGGCTTCCGACCAGCCCTCCGAAATCGTCCGGTAATAGGGGTCGTCGGTGGTGAAGCGGTGGCGCTGGCGAAGCCTGAAGCTGTCCTTGTCATAGAACATCAGGTCAAGCGGCATGCCCACCGACAGGTTGGAGCGCACCGTGGAATCGAAGGACACGATCAGCAGCTTGGCGGCTTCGGCAAAGGTCATGTCCGGATCATAGGCGCGCACGATGATGGGCCGGCCATACTTGTGCTCGCCGATCTGGAAGAAGGGCGTTTCGTCGCTTGCCTCGATGAAATTGCCTTCGGGATAGATCATGAACAGGCGCGGTTCGCTGCCCCGGATCTGCCCTCCGACGATGAAATTGGCATGAAAGGTCGATTCCGCCTTCTGGCCGCCCTGGGCCGTGGAGGCGATCACCTCCTTCAGCGTATCGCCCACCAGACGCGCGGTCTGGAACATGGACGGCGTGTCGAGAAGGGTGGAGCGGCGCTCGCCCGGCGCCTTGGAGCGCTCGTCCAGCAGGCTGACCACCGCCTGGGTCGTGGCCAGGTTGCCGGCCGAGAGGAGGACGATGGAGCGTTCCCCCTCGACCTCCCAGGAAAACATCTTGCGCATGACCGACACGTTGTCGACACCGGCATTGGTCCGCGTGTCGGACATGAAGGCCAGGCCGCGGTTCATCTTCAGGGCGACGCAATAGGTCATGGCGGGAATCGGTCCGTGCGTGATTGCACACGTTGCGATTACTGCTCCACGTTTATGTTGACCGCAAGCGTTTCTTCCGCGTGGCCGAAGCGGATGCCCGAGACGGGGCCGGCCTCGGTGTAGTCGCGGCCATGGGCAATGCGCGCATAGCGGTCGTCCGGGCACATCCGGTTGGCGCAATCGAAGCCGACCCAGCCCAGCCCGTCGACATGGGCATCGGCCCAGGCATGGCTCGCGACCTGCTGCTCCGTGCCGTCCATGTAGAGATAGCCCGACACGTAGCGCGCCGGCACGCCCATGGTCCGGGCCGCGGCACAGAAGATGTGGGCATGGTCCTGGCAGACGCCGTGCCCGCCGGCCAGTGCCTCGGCCGCGGTCGTGGCCGAACTCGTCCGGCCGGATTCGTAGGCGACCCGGTCGGCGATCAGGTGCATCAGCCTGTGGAGGCTGTCGAGATCGCCGCGCCCGCCGGTTTCCCCGGCCAGCGCGCGGATGGCCTCGTCGGGCTGCGTCAGCGCGGTGGGGCCGACGTAAAGCCAGAGCGGCGCGGGG
>MDTD01162194.1_pt1 | contig 13019 bp, 12 predicted proteins | sample 811221 | NCBI WGS metagenome assembly MDTD01 (sample SAMN05326646, study PRJNA326480) | marine metagenome | isolation source: seawater | place: Pacific Ocean: South West | collected 2011 | reverse complement strand
TGATTACTGGAACTTGTTTTAATGAATTTCCTGTTTGCACGTCTGAAGAAATGACCAATACGTTCAATGGAGAAGTTGTAGAGTATGATATATCAATAGATCAACAACTACTCAAAGATGTTAGAGTTAATCAAAAACACGCAGATACCGTGTATATTAATATGAAAGAATCATTTACTACGAGTATAGATAAACAAGTAAAATACGACATTTATATAGATCAGCAATTAAAACTATAGTTTGGAAAAATAAATGGCTAGTGAAATACATCAAGACGACATAGGGACTAGATTCTTACTTACAGTAAAAGACGGCTCAGATGTTGTAAATATTTCTGGTGCTGTTGCACTACAAGTGGATTTTAGAAAACCAAGCGATACTGTCATAAACAGGTCTGCGTTAAGACTAGATGATGGGAGTTCCGTTTCTGGCGTCATGTTTTATGATGCGGTTGAGGGCGATTTAGACGAAGCAGGTAACTACAAACTCCAAGGAAGAGTTTTTCTTGGTGGGGGTAGCGGAACTTTTTACACAGATATTCAAACATTTAAAGTACACTGTAATTTATAGAGGTAATTATGAGTTGGCAAGGTCAAATGTCCACGATTGTAAGACATCTAGTAAATGATTTAGATGCTTCGTCTTACAAATATAGCGACCATAGAATAGAAACTTCTATTTTGGTTGCTTCCCAGTTAATGATTATGAATGTAGATTTTAATAACACGTATGATATTAATGTAGAATCTTGTCTATTATCTCCAGATCCGACAGATGCAGCGACTAAAGACAATCCTTTTGTAACTTTGTCTTGTTTACGTGCTGCGTGTATAATAATTGGAAGCGAGATAAGAAGTGAGTCTGGGAATGCAATCTCTATTAAGGATGGACCCTCTGCAATTGACCTTAGAGGTGTAACACAAACTCTCACTGTTTTATATAAAGATTTATGTGAAAAATACGAAAATTTACTTTTAGAATATAGAGCTGGAAGCAGTATCGCTGGTCACGCAATACTTGGACCTTATGCCCCCGGTTCCGATTTGATAACCAGAAACAATACAGACCACAGATCCGGTGGTTATTTTAATTATTAGGAGAGATAAAAATGACTTGTGACTCAAGAACGCCGTCTCAACTGAACTCCGGTCAGTTAATTGATAGTATAAAGTGCGACCTAGCAGACAATAATGCGGGTTTAATATCTGCCGCAGATGTTAGAGAAAATATGGAAGATATTGCATTTTCTATAAATAAAGTTGTTGCGAGCGGGGACACAGAGACTGCATTTCCTTTCTTCAATGCTGTAAAAGCAACGACAATATCAGGTGGGTCTGGAATGTTTATCCCAGAATCTGGTATCTCCTTTCCTAACTCTCCGGTTGAATCTGAAAGAACTAAACTTCAGGTGAGACCTTGGTTGGGTCCAGAAGGGATAAATCACGACGAACTTTCTGGCAGGAACTCTAGCGATAACGCTCATACTCAATATCTTCCAAGAACCGGTTCTAAAAAGATGCAAGGTAATCTTGGTATGGATAGCAACTGGATTAACTCTTCCGGTAGTGTTCTGGTTGATGGTTCTCCTTACAGTTATTCAGATAGAGGGTTTAGATTTGTATCAAGAGTAGATTCTGACACAAATTATGAGTATGACGATGTTGAAATTGGAACTTCCGGCAGTTTGAAATTCAACAAGGATCTTTCAAGCACTGATAGTTTTCATGGAGTTGCTAAAGCTTGGTTGAGATTCGTAGCTTCTGCAACACCAGAGGTTTTGAGTTATCATAATATTAGTGGTATAGAAAGAACAGCACAAGGTAAATACACCATAACATTTACTAGCGGTACATTCATGAACAATAGTTATGTTGCTGTAGCGAATTCAAATGCTAGAAGCACTGCTTCTAACGGAGATGATTTTGACTTGAATACTGTTGGTTGTTTCCACAGAACTGGAGACGATGGAACAACTTTAAGAACAATATCCTATCATATACAAAAAGATGACAATAGTTTTGTTGATGGGTCTGTTTGTGATCTTGTGTGTTACGGATTTGAACCGGGATCTAGATCTGGCACTCCTCCAACTATAACTGTTTCCTAATGTCTATAATAGTATTAAACGATAGAATAAAAGAAACCAGTAGAGATACTGGTACTGGACATCTTACGCTAGATGGTGCTGTTCAGGGTTTTAGTAGTTTTGATAGCGTGTACTCTTCTGGAGATATAGTTTACTATGCTGTCACGGATGGCACAAACTATGAAGTGGGTTCAGGTGTATTTCATACTGACGGCGTATTTGATAGACTAGAAAGATCTGCCCACAAAAGTACAAACAGTGATAATAATGTTAACTTTTTAGCGGGTGTAAAAGAAGTATACATTACTTATCCCGGAAAGTTTTCTGTATTTACCGCAAGTGGACTTCAAGATTTTAAAGAACCCAAAAGTAGTGGATTAGCATTTTGGGAGTCTAATCAAATACTGAATTACGACGATAACATAGTATGGAATTCAGATGCTAACCATTTAGGTATAAGCAACAGTTCGCCTAATTATGCGATTGATATAGGTGGTCCTCAAGAGTATTCTCAAGTAAACACTTCTGGTTTAATAGTCGGCAACTCTGGAGTCATGTTTTCTGGAGAAAATGTGGCTGTCAGAGGTAGACAGACAATACCCTTTCAACAAAATGAATTTATAGACACAGAAGCTACAAACATTGAAGAATGCTTTCAGTTAAGCGGCGTCGTAAATGAGTATATAGGGTTTAAAAAACAAGCGCCCGCCAGAGTTTTTGCTGGACCTTCTGGAACCTGTGGTTGTACTGAAGACTATCCTTCATTTAGACCTCTTAGATTTGATGACATACAAGGCGTAACTCAAATAATAAATAGTAGCGGAAACTTAGCGATACCTACATTCCCTAGTCAGGCGGCGGTTATAAGCAGCATATCGGCGGATCAAGCAGGAGTATTAGCATTTAGCACTAGTGACAATTATTTGATGATAGCTAATGGCACAAGTTGGGTCAAAATTCAATTATCGTAACAATCGGAGAGAAAAATGTCAAATCAAAAAGTAATAAACTCCAATGGGTTCAAGGAATTCGGAGGTGTTACATATACAAACTTGAATGGAAATAGTCAGTCGTTATCTGCGCAGTTGACTAATTCATCTTTACCTACTGACGGTGATCATGAGTTCAGTACAGAACCTTCATTTGTAGCGGTTAGTGGTGCAACGGGTCAAACCACTTTGGTTGCCGGTGTCGATGGAAGACAAATATCTGTTATGAGTTATACTATAATTCTAGATGCTGCCTCCACGTTTCAGATCTTTTCTTCTGGAACTTCAGCGTCAAGAACTCCAATTAGTGGACCTATGGCTATAGCTGCAAACGGTGGTGTCTCCGCTAACGACAATGATATCATGTACAGAACACAAACAGGCGAAAGTCTGGTTGTTAATAATTCTGCTGGCAACTTTGCTGGACATATTGCCTTTAAATTTGGATAATTTCATGCCAATTACCATACCTCAGTCTGTATTCGATAAATACTACGATGTAGTTGACTCCACGTTTAATATATTTGGTGTCACCTGTCAGTTAGTATACATTGAAAAAGTCGAAGTAATTGATAACTCGTTTAATAATATTCCAGATAATAGATCAATCAACTCTCATAGAAGGAGGGGCGGTGATCACAAGAGAGCAGATAAAACCTTTAGAGAAGTCGAAAAACTAGAGGATATTAAATTGAAGGTATACTGGGATAGTAAAAGTTGGGTAAATCCGGGGGGTAATATTGTTTTGCCAGAAAGAGGAGTGCAGACTATTTTCTTTGCCACAGACCTTGGTAAAGTAACAAGAGCAAAAGAGATAATTGTACATAAAAATATAAAAGAAATCAGAGAGTTTAGGTTTCAGAAAAAAGGCGAACCATTTCCAATGGGTATAGGGCAAGAAAGATACTTCGGTTGTTTCTGGGAATAACATGATAACTTTAAAACTATTAGGCAGCGATGCTAGTATAACTAAAACCATACATACTGCAATCGCTAAGTCTATAAACGAACTAATATCAAAGAAGAAAAGAAAAGTAGAAGCTAAACTTAAAAGAGCAGTTCGTTTTTGGATTACGGCAACGCCAGAGATGCAAAGTCTAATGCAAAAAGGAATTCCTAATAGTCTAAACTCTCAATTTGGATTAAGAAACATAGACGCACAAGCTGCTGTCGAGGCGATAGTTAGTAGTATTGTTAACTCGGCAGAAATAAAAATATCAAAAATAAGTAACAAACTTACCGGTAGAATAGAGTTTAATTTTCAACCATCAGATCTTCGTAATTTATTAGGACTACCAGAAGGTCATGTGATTACAGAAAAAGGTCAAGACTTACACTGGTTAGACTGGTTGCTAACAAAAGGTAACTCAACTGTTATTATAGGATACACCTACTCTACCTCCGGTGACGGAAGGTCTGGTGTAGGTTCTATGAAAAAAGGAGGTTCCTTTAGGGTTAATCCCCAGTTTTCCGGTACTGTCAATAATAATTTTATAACAAGATCTCTGATTTCTAGAGAACAAAGAGTTATAAGTATTTTAAGCGAGGTGTTAAGTGCCTGATTATTTGAAACTAAAAGGTATAAAAGATATAAAAGAAAGCACTCTGAATAATGAAATTCAGGATGGAATCATAGAATACTTTGACTGGGCATTGTTAGGTATTGGTAATTACTATAATGTTACATACGCTGAACAATCGCCTTATGACCAAGATTATAGCAAACTAAGACTATCTTCTAATGCAAATTATTCTGAGGGTCAGGTATGGGAAGGGTTTAGATCAAATTGGGTTTGGCAAAGCGGTGTTGAATATTCTCCTGCTCCACTAGTTAGTTCAGATAATACAAATCCCGGAGTTTCTGGTATTTACGTAGATGGAGTTTTTCATGCAAACGATTCTACTGGTGCGTATGCTCACCATATAGATCATTACAATGGAAGAGTTATTTTTGATAGTGCTATACCTACAGGTTCGGTGGTTCAAGCTGAATTTAGTTATAAATGGATAAATGTTGTTTATGCTAATGATGTTCCTTGGTTAAGAGAAGTCCAGAGAGACTCTATGGAACCTACTAGCAGTTTTTACGAAAAAGACAAAGGAAACTGGAATATACCGCCAGAAGCAAGACTTCAACTTCCTGCCGTGGCAGTAGAAATAGTACCCATGAGATCCTTCAAAGGATTCAGACTAGGAGGTGGTCAGTGGATTTATACAGATGTAATATTTCACTGCATAGCAGAGGACGAAATGACCAGAAATAAACTTGTGGATATTGTATCGCTTCAGAGCAATAAAACTATTTTCTTGTTAAATAGCAATTCTGTTTCTGCTAGTGGTGATTATCCCTTAGATTACCGTGGCGTTCCTGTTTCCGGTGCTTTGAGATATCCAGATCTACTTACAAAGCACGTAGGATTAAGACTCAGGTTCACAGATACTATAGTGGAAAACATGACCTCGGTGGCATCAGATATTTATGGTGGAATTGTTAGATTTAAAACAGAACTGATAAATCTAAAAATATGACCGTTTTTGTGTATAATAAATAGAAACTTCTTTTAATATGGAGAGATAACATGGCTGTGACTGAAAACCAAAGAATCATATATTCCTGTCAGGCGGTGGGGGTTGGTCCTACTGGTACTGACTTGACCACTGTAGTTCCCGTTCACGGTGTTCAAAGTGTTGGTATTACCACCAACTTTAACCTTGAGCAAGCTTTCGAGTTGGGTCAGATTGAAATCTATGAAAACATAGAAGGTGTACCTGACGTTGAAATTACTATGGAAAAGGTGCTAGATGGGTATCCGCTTATATATCATCTTGCTACAACGGGTGTTTCAGCGGGTGGTGGAGAAGGACTTCTGAACAGACTCAAGCAAAGATGTAATGTTGCTCTTGGTATCTTTGCGGAAGCTTTTGATAATGTTGCTTCAGCAGAGGCTAGTGGTGACGTTAGTTCTCAAGTTAAGTGTACTGGAATGTATGTTTCTAGTCTCTCCTATTCTTTGCCAACTGAAGGTAACTCTACAGAGAGTATTACTTTTGTTGGAAACCACAAAGAGTGGATTACAGATGGTAGCATATTTAACAGCGGAAGTGCTGCCGATATAAAAGGTTTTAATGGTGATGATGAACCTCTTGCGCTTAGTAGTGACGGCGTTAATGCATCCGGTGGTATCCAAAGAAGAGAAGATATACTAATTAGTAGTTCTACTATTCCTGCTTCTGTTTTTGGTGGTCAAGCTGCCCATATTCAAAGTGTTTCAATTAGTAGTGATTTTAATAGAGAAGAAATTTTCGAGTTGGGTTCTAAGATTCCTTACTTTAGACCGGCACAATTCCCTGTTGAGGTTAGTTGTGAGATTGAAGCAATTTCTGTTTCTGGTGATTTTATTCAAGCGATTGAGATTGGAGACCCAGATCTATATGCAACCAAAGGTTCTGGTAACAACACTGCCGAAGAATCAATCGTATTCCAGACTCGCGCTGGTTACAAATTCGATCTAGGTAGTAAGAATAGACTCCAAAGCGTTTCTTACGGAGGAGGAGATGCAACCGGAGGAAATGCAACGATGACCTACAGTTTCATCAACTTTAATGACCTTGACGTTACATTTTAAAACCACTTATAGCGATAGCTTTTAGGACAGCGAGTTTTTGTGGTAAGGAAAGGATAAAAAATGTATATAAATAAATCCCGCCATGAGGTTTTGTATGAAGCAACATGAGCGGGATTATTTTGTATCTAGGATAAGAAATGGAAAGTATAGGATTAAAATTTTTGATCAAGAGTTAGAAATATTAAGTCCTACAATAGAGGATGAATATTATATAAATAAAGCGTATATGGATGGTATGGAATCTTCTTTAGACGAAGGTTTTAAGACTAACGAAGAGATGGTTTTTTGGATGGTAGAAAAAAATCTGTGGTCTTACAATGAAGACGCTGATTTAAAAATGTATCAACAAAAGGTAAAAGATTTAAAAATAGATATATACAATGCAAGAAACTCCATAAAATTAAGAGAACGAGTTAGATCTGAAATTAGGAATACAGAACTTGAGGTTAGCAGACTAAATCAAAAAAAGTCAGCATACTACAATAACACTTGCGAAGGAATAGCAACAGTAGAAAAGATATCAGAATTTTTAAAAAGATGCACATTTTGTAAGGGTGAGTTGTATGATTTTGAAGAATTGCCAGTAGATTTAGTTTCTAGTAAATATTATTCTTTATTTCTAACAGAGCAGCAGATAAGAGAATTAGCAAGAAATGAACCTTGGAGAACCATCTGGAGTTTAAATGATACTAATTCAGTTTCGCTTTTTAACAACGGGGGCAGGGAACTTTCTCACGACCAAAAAAATATAATGGTTTGGTCTAAGATGTATGACAATGTACAAGAGTCTATGGACTGCCCACAGGATGATATTATAAAAGATGATGATATGTTAGATGGTTGGTTTTTAGTTCAAGGGAAAAAGAGAGACGAAGAAAGGTCTAAAAGCGAGGTTGATAATCTAAATCCCAAGGTTGCTGCGTCTCAAGAAGTTTACTTAATGGCAAACTCAAAAGAAGACAGAAGAAGAATAGATAGTTTAAATTCATTTGAAAGTACAGTAATCAAAAAGCAGAGAGAAAAAGTTATCAAATCAAAAGGAACCGCAAGTCAACTTGATTTTCCAGATGAAAAACTAAAAGCACAAAGGATGCAAACAGAAGGTATGAGAAATCAATTTAGGAGATGATATGGATGATTATAACAATCTAATTAGACAACACGCAGAGTATAAGAAAGTAAAGCAAGAGAAATTTGGAGCCGAGTCTAAAGATAGGTTGTCTAAAATTTTAAAGAAAAAAGTAATCACTACGATGATAGGTTCTTTAAGTTCTATAGAGAAACACTTTGGTTTTCTTTGGGAGGGAGACCCAGAATCTCTAACACCAGAACAAAGGACGATGTATGATATTTATCAAAAGACTAGGGAAGAGATTTTAGACAAAGGTAACACTCAGGCAAAAAATGTTGATGCTGAACTAAGTCAGTATGAAGTTAAATGGTTAAGGTATAATAGTAATATTCCAGTTAAAATTAAAGAGGATAAGGAATGAAAAAAGAAACAAAGGTCCAAGTAGGCGACAAGCAAGTTGGTATATATGTTACTTCTCCAAACGGCAACGTTGTGGGAAGGGCAGATAGATACAAGGCAAAAATATTCACAGAATGCATTGAAGATGGAATTAAAACTAAAGATGAGTTGAGTTCTTTCTTGAGTGATAGGGGAATATGGACAAAAAATCACGACAAAAAACAAGCAGAAATCACACAAAAACTACTGGACTTAGAAAAAGAAATTTATCTAGGAACGGGTAAGAAAAAACTACCCCTGTCTGACGGGGTGAAAAAAGCAATAGAAATGAGGTCTTTGAGAATAGAACTCCAGCAACTGATGGTAAAAAGAATAGAAATGGAGCAAAATACCGCAGAGGCACTTGCGGATAATGCCAGATTTGATTTTCTGGTTGCTAACTGTACTTTCTATGAAAACGGAGAAAGAGTGTATAATGGTATAGACGATTTCAGTGATAGAGCGGCAGACGAGATTGCTTTTTCTGCTGGTTCGCTTCTAGCAGAGATGATTCATGGTTATGATTCCAGTGTAGAAGATTCCCTGCCAGAAAATAAGTTTTTGAAGCATTTTGATCTACTGAATGAAGACGGAAGTCTTGTTGACGAGAAAAAAGAACTTGTTGACACAGAAGGTAGAAGAATAAACGAATTTGGTCACTATATCGACGAAAAAGGAAATAGAATTGATATAGAAGGAAACCCAATGGACAAAGACGGTAATTATATAATTCAAGTAGACTATGAGAAAGTGAAAAAACCTGCGGCAACTAAAAAGAGGGCAACAAAGAAAAGGACTACGCCCGCAACCAAAGGTTAAATGGATAGTCTGGTCATAACACCAAGAGAAATTAAATGGCTAGATTTTTACTAACCGCTCAGTTACAGCTTAGAGCTCCATCAAACACCCGACAAGTTGTCTCTCAAATGCAGAGGCAGCTCAGGGGTGTTAATGTAAATGTAAATGTACAAACAGCAGCAGCATCTAGACAAGTTAACACTCTAAATTCTGCTACTCAGAAACTAAACAAAAGCGGTGCGAATATAGGGAAGACTTTTGCCGTATCTCTTAGGAGATTCGCGGCATTCTCTATTGCAACCAGAGCAGTTACTCTCTTTAGTAATAAACTATCTGCTGGTATAGAAGATGCTATACAGTTTGAAAGAGAGTTAGTCAAGATTTCTCAGGTCACTGGGAAAACTATTACTCAGTTAAATGGTCTTTCTTCTACGATTACTAGACTTTCTACAAGTTTAGGTACTTCCAGTAAATCATTGCTTTCTACTGGTAGGATTCTTGCTCAAGCAGGTATTCAAGCAAAAGACCTAGATATTGCTTTGGACGCACTTGCAAAAACAACTCTTGCTCCTACGTTTGACGATATAACAAAAACGGCAGAGGGTGCGGTTGCTATTCTAGCACAGTTTGGAAAAGGCGTTGGCGCTCTTAAAGAGCAGTTAGGTGCTATCAATGCGGTTGCTGGTCAGTTTGCTGTGGAATCTGGTGACTTGATTGCTGCTGTTCGCCGTACTGGTGGTGTGTTTAAATCTGCGGGTGGTGAACTTAATGAACTCATAGGTTTGTTCACAAGTGTTCGTGCAACAACCCGTGAAAGTGCAGAAAGTATTGCAACTGGTCTTAGAACTATCTTTACACGTATTCAACGTCCTAAGACTATAGAATTTCTCAAACAATTTGGTGTTGAACTTACAGATCTAAACGGTAAGTTTGTTGGACCTTTTGAAGCAGTTAAAAGACTGAGCGCTGCATTTAAAGGGTTAGAAGAAGGTGATATTACTTTTGTTAGAGTCGCGGAAGAACTTGGTGGTTTCCGTCAGATTGGTAAAGTTATACCACTTATTCAACAGTTTGAAGTTGCTGAACGAGCAAGACAAGCAGCATTAAAGGGCTCTAATTCTCTGGATAGAGATGCTGCTACTGCACAGCAAGCATTAGCAGTTCAATTCGAGAAAACAAGAGAAAGATTTCTGGCATTGATTCGTGATATTGCTGGAAGTAATTCTATTCAAACTCTTGTTCGTAGCACTCTTAGTTTAGCAGAATCCCTTACTAAAGTCTTAGAAGCGCTTAAACCAATTATACCTTTGCTGGGTGCTATGGCTGGCATAAAACTTGCCGGTGTGCTAGGCGCTGGAGCAAAGGGTTTAGGTGGAGCGTTTGCTAGAAGGAATGCTGGCGGTCCTATAGGATTGAATCGCGGAGGTCTGGTTCCCGGCACTGGGAATACAGATACAGTTCCGGCAATGCTTACTTCTGGTGAGTTTGTAATTCGCAAGAATAGTGTTAGAAAAATAGGCGCTGATAATCTTGCTCGAATGAATGCTACAGGTTTTGCTGCTGGAGGTCAAGTTGTAAAAGGTAGACATGGTTATGGTCAAACTTCTCCCGGTGTAAGACAAGCATTAGGAAAAATGAAAAAACAAGCAGTGGCAGATCCAACTAAAACGATAAAAGGACAAAAAGGCACAGGGACGATGACGCCACTTACTGCCGCTCAGAGAAAAGCAGAATTAAAAGCAACTAAGTTTGCAGATGAAGATATTTATGCTGCTGCATTTTTAACGCCAGAGGGTAAAGATCAACAATTTGAAGGTTTCATTAGTAAAAAAAACTTGCGAGACGCGCTTAAAAAATCCCTTCCCGGAGGAATGGTTAATTTTACCAAAACGAAGAAAAAGGGGCAATTAAAAGGGGTTGACTATAATAAAGTTGCTGAAAAATATGTTGCTAGAAACAAATTTAGAATTGATGCTGGATCACTTGAAAAGGCAGCTGCAAACAAACTAGAAGATACTCTTTTAGACGGAGTTATTGGTACTGCCAGAAAAGGCGCACAACAAATAAATAATTCCTTGGGAATACAAGGTACTGAAAACATAGCAAAGTCTTTAAAGAGCGCAAACATAGATCAGGTTTTGGGAAATCTGTTTGAATTAGTTTTAACTAACGCTGGCGCACCATTTGGCCCACCTGACACAGATCCTCCTAATGCTCCTTTTGATTTTCCTCAAGGTTTAGGTTCTTCTATAGCAAAACAGTTTGGGATACGTTCAAAATCTAAAACTGACGCAAAGTCTTTCTTTAGTACTCCAAACTTAGCGTCTATGAACAAAAAAGTTCAAAATGAACTTGCAAATGAGACTATAGAAGAATTAACACCTATATTTAGAGAATTGCAGGCGGCAGAAAAAAGAGCAACCGCTACAAATATGAATTCTGGTGGTCCTACTCCTAAGTCCGATATTGTTCCTGCTATGCTAACTCCGGGTGAGTTTGTTATAAATAAAAGTGCTGCCAAGCAGATCGGCATGGGCAACCTAAATAGAATGAACAAACACGGGGTTGCTGGGTTTGCTGCTGGTGGAGTTGTTAGAAGTGGTAGAAATAACTATGGTACTCCTGCGGGTAGTCAGCTTTCATCAATGGCGTCAAGTGGGTTTATTGATCCAAAAGTATTGGACGAGGCCACAAAAAGTACTAAATCACAAACTAAAGAAGTTAAAAAAAATTCAAAAGCACAGAAGGGATCAACAAAGACAACCGATAGCACTAGCGGTAGCATGAAAAGTATGGGTCTCATGATGGCAGCGTCTATGATTCCTCGCTTTGAAGATGCAGAGAGTGGAGCAAAAGCTGCTGCAAACTCTATGCTGGATTTAGGAATGCAAGTTGGTGTTGTTATGATGGCACTTGATGCTTTTAGCATCAAGTTAAAGATGACTGGCGGCAATAAGGGAATGGGACTTGGTAGAGGAGGTCTTGGAGGAAAGGATGGTGCTACCGCACTAACGGGGCGATTTACAAAAGGGTTTGGCGCTCAGGTTCGGGGCGCTCGCATAGGTGCGCGTCAAGGAGCAAGAGGTGGACCTGTTAGTAACTTTTTGTCGAAATCTCCAATAGGAGGTAAATCCCTTGGTAAAGCTGGCAGAATTACAGGAGGGGCCTTTGGAGGTGCTATTGGGGGAGGAAAGGCTGCGGGTTCTTTGATTGCTGGCGCTGCTGGACCGATTGTCGCAGTTGGTGTTGCTGCTGGTGGATTGGGAATGGCTATGGATGCGCTAACAGGTGTTCACAAAGAAGCAGAAGATGCAATTAAAAGCGGAAATGCTGCTAGGGCAGAAGGTGCTGCTATTGCTTCTGCAAATGCATCGTCAAGTACTGCTTTAGCTGCTGGAGGTGCTGTTGCTGCTGCTGCAATGGCTGCACTTGCAGGTGTGACATTACCTGTTGTTGGTATTGTCGGAGCAGTTGCTGGAGCAACTTTATTACTCCTAAAAGCGTTCGGAAAATTAGATGGAACTGTGGAATTTGTAAGAAGTATGATGGTCGCGTTTGGTGGCGCTTCCAGCGAAACAATTAAAGCTCAAGCAGCACAAAAAGCAGTTACAGTAGCAGAAGAAAAAGCAAGAAAGAAAAATAATAAAGAACTAGAACGAGCGGCGAAAAGAGGAGACGCAGCTGGTGTACGTGAAGCGTTCGGTAAAAATGTACAATCCAGAAAAAGAGAGCAAGATGCGGAACTAAGAACACTGAAAAATCAACGTGCTGATCAGGCGGGAGCGTTTATTAGTAATTTCTTTAGCAGTACTGATAAAGTAAGAGCAGCTGACGAGGCAATAAATGCAAAAAGAGAAGAAAACAGAGCAGAGACAGGTGAGAATTTAGGTAAAATACTTTCATTGTCAGGTGTTCAAGCACAAATTAAAGCGGCAGGTGCTGCGGGTAAAGCAATAGATCCTGAAAAGTTGGCAAAAGACTTTAAAATTGACCTTGCTGATGCAGACACT
>MDTD01161880.1_pt1 | contig 13019 bp, 17 predicted proteins | sample 811221 | NCBI WGS metagenome assembly MDTD01 (sample SAMN05326646, study PRJNA326480) | marine metagenome | isolation source: seawater | place: Pacific Ocean: South West | collected 2011 | reverse complement strand
GGAATAGCTTTATTTTTTAAAATAAAATCATAACACTTTTTATCTAGAGTTTCTGTAGTAACTCCTGGTTTTACAAAAGGTGTTATATAATCAAGTACTTCTGCTGCAAGTTTTCCAGCTTTTCGCATTCCAATTATATTACTTTTATCATGTATCATTACACCTGTATCTTGATCTATATACATATTTTATCCTATTTATTGATTAATAATTGAATATTTTTCCCAATATCTATAGCTTTGTTGCTTAAAATAGTGTCCATGCAAATTACTTCAACCCCGGCATTTAAAGCGTTATTGAATTCTTCAGCATATTCTGTATCTATGTCTTGAGCAATTTTAAAAAAATTACAATCATTTCTTTGAATTAAATATAGCATTACAGCTCTTAGTCCAGACTTGGATATTAAAGATAGTTCTCTTAAATGCTTAGCACCTCTTGTTGTAATTGCATCAGGAAATTCAGCAAGTCCTTTTTCTCTAGAAAGGTGAACATTCTTTATTTCCACATAGCAATCTTTCTTAGAATCATCTTGAAGAAGTATATCAATTTTAGAATTAGTACCATATTTTACTTCTCTTTTTAAGATAGAATAATCAATAAGTTCTTTTATTTTATTATTTTGAATTGCTTCTTGAACTATTTTATTTGGATTATGAGTATTGATTCCAATTATAGTTTTATCTATTTGAACAAGTTCCCAACTCCATTTAAGTTTCCTTTTGGGGTCATTACTTTTAGATAGCCATGAAGTAACTCCTTCTTTATTAACTCCTAGCATTGCTCCAGTATTTGCACAATGGGCTGTAACTAGAGAGCCATCTTCCAAAATATGATCACTAAAAAATCTTTTATATCGCTTTATAAATTTAGCTTTGACAAGTTTACTAGAGAAATCCATATGGTATATTATATTGTTTGAAAAAGAATGGTCTATAATTAATTAATATTTAAGGAAAATTATGAAAAATAATAATAAAAAATCACTATCTTCAGCATGTATTTTGGTAATTGGTGATGAAGTTTTATCAGGTAGAACAGAAGATAAAAATATTAATTTTATAGCCAAAAGATGTGATAATATTGGCGTTAGTGTTAATGAAGTAAGAATCATACCTGATAATAAAGAAACTATAAAAAATACGGTTTTAGAATGCTATAAAAAATTTGATTATATTTTTACTACTGGCGGAATAGGTCCAACACATGATGATATAACAACAGAGTGTATAGCCTCTGCTTTTAATCTTGATGTGGAAATTAATGCAGAAGCTTTAAAAAGATTAAAAGATCATTATAAAAAATCAAATGTCGAACTTAATGATGCACGAATTAAAATGGCAAAAATTCCTAAAGGGGCTAAATTAATCGATAACCCTGTTTCATCTGCACCAGGTTTTATAGTAGAGAATATATATGTTTTACCAGGAGTTCCAAAAATATTACAAGCAATGTTTAAGAATTTAGAAGATGAAATAAAAGGTATAACAAACATGGTTTCTAAAAATATTATTGTATATAGTCCAGAAGGTGAAATTGCAGATTTTTTAGAAAGTATACAGAATGAATTTGCAGATATTAGTATTGGTTCTTACCCTTATTTTAGACCCCCCGATGTTGGTACTAACATTGTTTTGAGGTCAATAAATAAAAATTTAATTAATGAAGCTACTATTGCAATTTGTAGAAAATTAAAGGAGAATAAAATTCTGTTTGAAGAGTGATAAGTTTAATGGGAGGAAATAATGGGTAATACTAATTCAAATACAGTTCCAGAAAATTTAAAAAAGTTAGAAGCATTATATGAAAAATTAGAAAGAGATCCAAATTTAGAAAAAGCGTTTCTAACTAATAAAAAGAAATTTTTGGAGGATCATGGGTTTAAAGAAGAAGAAGTTAATCATTTAATAAATAAATTACAAAGGGATAGACTTTCTGAATTATCTTCAGTTCTTAAGGAGCAAGAAGAAAAACTTAACTAGTTTATTTAAAACAGAAATTAAATTTATAAAGCAGCCTCATAAATAGACTTTGCATCACTTAAATTTAATTCTCTTGGATTATTTATTAATAATCTCTCCTGTTTCATAGCGTCTTCAGCTAATTGTGGAATATCATTATGTTTTATTCCAACTTCGCTAAGAGTTTTAGGTATTTTTAAATCAGTAATTAATTCTTCTATTCCAATAATAAAGTTATCTATAGTTATTTTTTTTCCAGCTAATTGTGGCAAACAATCAACTGCAATCTCACAATACATTTCTTCTGCTTTTATACTATTAAATTGTAAAACTTTAGATAAAACTAATGAGTTAGATAAGCCATGAGGAACATGAAATTTAGCACCGATAGGATAAGCTAAAGCATGTACAGCTGCACACGGGGCATTAGCGAAAGCCATACCAGCTAACATAGAGCCCAATAACATATTTTCTCGCGCTACTCTATTTTTGGGCTCGCTTACCACTATTCTTAAATTTGATCCTAATAGACTTAAAGCTTTCTTAGCAAGTGAATCAGAAATAGGATTTTTTTTAATTTTAGTAGTATATGCTTCGATTGCATGAACCATAGCATCTATTCCAGAATAAGCAGTAATGTTAGACGGTAAATCAATTGTTAAATCAGCATCTAAAATTGCACAATCGGCATAAAGTAATGGGTCTACAATTCCCATTTTTTGCTCGCTTTCAAGTGTGAAAATAGCAATTGGTGTTAGTTCAGATCCTGTTCCTGCCGTAGTAGGTATTTGTATTAGTGGAGATCTACTATTTATTAATTTATTGACTCCGTAGCAGTCAGAAATGGAAATTTTATTAATACTGAAATAAGACACTGCTTTAGCAACGTCCATAGAGCTCCCACCACCAAAACCTATGACACCATCAGCACCAAAATCATTGTATAATTTTACAGCATCAAATATATTACTCTCTGGAGGGTCAGCTAAAACGTCTTTATATATGCATACCTCTATGCTATCTTTTTTTAAACTTTGCTCCACTTTTTCAACTAAACCTAGGTCGAATAATCCTTTATCTGTTACAATAATTGGTTTTTTTATATTAAATCTTTGGCAAATATCGGGTAAAATTGAAATTTTTCCCAATCCGGATTCAATAAATGGAACTGTTTGAAAGCTTAAACTCATTTCTAAATTTTACCATTTTGAAATTTATTTTTCTAGTAAATAAATCTATAATTTCAAAGTATTGTATTTCTCTATATCGTTTAAAAAATTAGAATGATCAAGGCGCATTAAAAGAGATGGAGATTTTAGAGCACTGTCAGGAGTGCGGTGAAGTATACCATCTGACCCTCCCTTAAAAATTGATATATGCCATGGCTTAAGGTACATACGTTTTTTAGGGTCCTTTAATATATTTTCGTTGTCTTTTCCTTTAGAATAAGCTTCATAATCAGCATTATCAGTAGGAAGCCATTCAGTTCCTTGTCCATAATAAGTTACGAGCAGACGCAGAGGAACATTATCGATATGATAACGAGAACAACCACGAGAAGTTCCAAGCGAAAAACTAATATCATTAGTCCCCATTATATCACAAAAAATAGTAGACATTTTTGCCATATCATTGATCCAAAGATTATAATGAAAACTATTTTTTACTATAATTGAAATCTTATCTTCTAAAATATCTTTTATATCATTTACACAACTGTTTTTAAAAACTTTGCCATTGATATTAAATGGTTTATTAATTATTTTTTTAAAAAAATTATTAGCTCCTCTAGGAACATTCCTCTCCGAGATAGTTAAATATGATTTAGTATTAGAGGTATTAATAATATTATCTAGATCAATTCTTTCAACAATGGACATGATTTTTACCTCAAAATAATTAAGAAAAAAATAGTTTAAAACTATTTATAATAAAAATTGCAATAATGCAATAGTATTGCATTAAAGTAAATTATAACATTTTTGTTATATTGTTTATATTAATAGGCTTGGAGCAATAAAGGCAAAAAATAGTCCTGTAAAAAATATTATTATAGAAAAAAAATATATATATATGCTTAATTTTCTTAACTTATTACATAACTTAGCTGCCAGTGGGTCAATAGGACAAGGGGTATTTCTATTAACCCATAACATATAACCACTTATGGTTATTAGTAATCCTGCAACACTAAATACGTAAATTTTATATTTAGATAAAAATATTAGTTGAGGAAAATTAGTTATCAAGCCTGCGAGAACTGCACCAGCTCCAAGACTTACGAGAAGAGCAGGTAAAGCGCAGCAAATTAAAGTACCTAAACTGGAAAACAAGCTTATTAATGGAAGTGTAATATTTTTAATATATACGCCTTTCATTTTAAAGTTTCTTTCTATCGATAGTTTGAATATTATATCCTGCATTAAGGAATAATTCTTCTATTATAGTATTTTCTATGTCTTTTTCGCTTTTTAATGAAATAATAACATTTTGATCATCTAAGTTAACAGTTATTCCTGCAACTTCTTCTCTTTTCATAAAGACTTTCTCTATAGCTTGAGCACAAAAATCACAGACCATACCTTCAACGGCTACTGTCATTAAAGTTCCATTAGGATCTATAGAACCTGCATGAATTTCAATTTGATTGCTTTCCATATTATCATGATTTGAATGATCTTGTTCATTTGCTAAAGCGAATGTACTAATAAAAAGTAAAATGCTTAATAATAGTATATTTATTTTTTTCATATAATTCTCCTTTATTTTAAAATCTAATAGTCCAATTAAACAAGACTTTATTTTTATTGTTAGCTCCTATTTCTACTAAATGTGTTTTATAAAAAAATCTAAGTAATGGGGTATAAGTTAGTGCGTTAGTAGCTTCTGGATTATGATCTGTCTTAAACATCAACCAGGTATGTAAATCTCCATAATTCCCAATATAAGGAGCTATCCCAATCTGTGCTTTTTGAGAAAAATAATTATTAATTTTTCCTGAGTGAAAATACCTATTTTCATATGAAATAAAATATCTTCTCGTTTCCCAGTCGGTTGAAATACCTAAATACCCCGTGTATTTTTTCTTTGATTCATAATTGCCAAAATCTGTGTATAAAACTCCTATACCTTTTTTAGTATAAAAATTAGCTTGTGAATGTTTTCTATTCCATCTTTTAATTAAATGATTATAATGAAGTGCATGAACACTATACTCTTTTGCTTTAGAATATTCTGCTCTATACCCTAGAGAATATCTAAATGTTGGAGAATAATGAATGTGCATAGTATTGACTTGACTATTATTTTTGGTCATCCATGTCCAACCTTCTGGGTAAGATACAGGACGAGCAAAAGAAATATTGCTAAATATTATGATAAAAAGAAATGTTAGTTTTATTACCATTTTACCTTTACTTATTATATAAACTACTTATATAAGCTATACCGTTACGTTAAGGTCAAGCATGTTTAGGAGTAATAAATGAAAATAGGTGAAGTTGCTTTAATAGCTGGCGTTACTAATAGAGCTATAAGACATTATGAAGAACTTAATTTAATAAAATCTAGAAGGCTATCTAATAATTATAGGGAATATGCTAAGGAGGATTTAGATAAAGTAAAGTTTATTTCTAGGGCAAGAAAACTTGGTTTTTCAATAGATGAATGTTCTTCATTAATTAGTTTATTTGATAATCAAAGAAGAAAAAGTGTTGAGGTAAGAAAAATTGCTATTATAAAAAATGATGAACTTAAGAGACAAATAAAAGAACTGAAAGATTTGCAGAAATCATTAGAATGGCTAATTAAAAAATGTCCCGGAAATGATAAACCTAACTGTCCAATTATAGATGAGTTAGCTAGTTAATATCTGAGATTTTTGTAATGGTGCCCTCAGCAGGACTTGAACCTGCACGCCAAAAGAGGCCACGGATTTTAAGTCCGTTATGTCTACCAATTCCATCATGAGGGCTTAGTTTTTAAATCTCTTTCCTAATAAAATAGTTGCACCTTGAGAATAAGTTTTTTCAGAATGTAATTGCTTTGAATCTACAGCTAAAAAGTCACCAGGCTTTAATATATGTTTCTTTTGATTAGTATTTAAAATAAATTTTCCTTTTACTACCATGGCATATGCATCAAAATCATGTGTATGAAAATCTGTATCCAGGTTAGGCTCTATTTCTACTAAACTGATATTTGGATAACCTGAACTAGTAATTTTTTTTATTTCTTCACTATATTTACTGTTGATACTCTTTTCCATAAACAACCCAATCTAAAACTACTCTATATATTAACCTTTAAATAATGGTGCCGCAAGTAGGAGTTGAACCCACGACCTGATGATTACAAATCAACTGCTCTACCAACTGAGCTATTGCGGCATTATAAATATTAATACTTACTCACTCAAAATAATATAATCTTTTTATAGTAAAACTATAAAAATACAAGATTCATATTATTTTTTTTATGATCTATTCATTTCATATAAACTTATTCCTAATGCTACAGAAACATTAAGACTCTCAACAGAATTTTTTATATTAATTCTCGCTGTAATATCACAATTATCCTTAACAAGATTCCTTAAACCTTTACTTTCACTTCCCATGGCAATAGCAACATTATCTGATAATAACTTTGTACTTTCATTTATTTCTTTTAGTGTTTTTGTTGCCTGAGCTTCCAAACCAATAGTCCAAAAATTATTTTTTTTTAATAATTTGATAGTTTGAACTAAATTATTTACTTTAAAAATAGGCATTATTTCTAGATTGCCTACAGCAGCTTTACTTAAAGTAGAATTTTCATTTGGAGAATTTTTATCTAACATAATTATTCCAGAAACTGAAAAGGCAGCAGCCGATCTTATAATAGCTCCAATATTTTGAGAATCATTGATCTGATCTAATATTATAAATATTTTTTTTATATCTATATTTTTTTTTAAATAGCTATTTAAATTTTGTTTTTCTAGGGGCTTAGTTAATAAGGCGATGCCTTGATGGAAATCATTATCAGTAAGTTTAGAAATTTCTGGTCTTGACATAATCTCAGGTTTTAAGTCGAGGACATTAATATTAATTTTTTCCTGATTTTCTGGTGTTATACATAAACGGTATTTTGCTCTTCGTTTATTATTTAGTGCCGCATTTACAGCATGCTTGCCAATAATCCAGTAATTAGAGGTTTTAAATTTATTTGCAGTCATAAGTGTTTATAACATACTTTTATTTTTAATATCATTTATTTAAAAGCTATCTTTTAAATATATTTCTAATTAAAGAAATTTATTTGTGTACATAGTAATAAAAATTACTATTATAATTTAATTATGATTATTATATTTATATCTTAATAAGAAATCTACTTTAGGGGGATAAAATGAAGTTATTAAATTTAATGATAGTACTAATATTTTTTTCAGGATCACTATCACATGCTGGCCATCACGAAGGAGAAGGGTCTTACATGATGCAGGCGCTTCAAAAAACTGGTCAACATAATATTTTAATTTCAGCAATTAAAACAGCTGGACTTGAAAAGCTCTTTAATCAGGATAGCAAAGTTCCAAGAACTTTATATGCACCGAATGATGATGCATTTAAAAAACTTCCAAAAGCTTTAAGTGATGAATTTTTTGTAAAGAATAATACAAAGGCATTGAGAAAACTTCTTTTAAATCACATTTTTGCAGGGACGCATTCGGAAGATAATGTCAAATCTTCAGGAACTCTCACTGTTAATCTTGATGGAAAAATATTAAAAATCTATCAAGGTGATGACTTATATGTAAAGGATATGGTGATTACGGAAAAAGATATTAATGTTGAAAATGGCATTATACATTCTATAGAGTGTGTGATGTTTGTCCAACCAAGTGTTGAAGATAAAAGATTAGATCTTGAGACTAGAAATAAATATTCTATTACTTCATGTTGTATGAGAACTGATTTAGAAGTAGAAATGTTTTTATCAGATGTTAGGTAATTTTTTTTCAGGATAGCATAGAAATGCTATCCTGATTTAATTTTGTAAGATTGTTTTTGATTGTATTTTAAAAAAATGTTCTGCATCTATTAATACTAGAGGTTTTTTTTGATTTATTTTTAAAACTACCATTGGTTCTAGATTATTGGAATTAGAAGTAGCTTGTTCATAAGCTTCCCATAAATATTTCATTTTTTCTTGGTTTTTGCATTCTATAGAATAGGGGATTAATTTTTTTGCTTTGTCCGATAATTGAACGTCTTCTCCTTTTCTTCCCATTCTTATAGATTTAACGTCTTGATCATTTAATTTAGAATAATACTTTAATATTAAATTGCATACGTACTTTTGTAGTCTTTTACCTTTAGCTTTTCGTGTTGCAGTATTCATTTCATTTTCCAATTTTATTTAATGTTCTAATCAATAAAAATATATTAAAATAAGTTTTTATATAATTGAAATATAAAAAGTATTTGTTATGCTATTCTTTTATTTAGTTTCTGGAAACTTCTGATATGGATTTTAACTTAACTGAACAGCAGCGAGCTTTAAAAGAAACTGCAAAGAAATTTGCAGAAAAGGAACTTATTGAAGTAGCAAGAGAAATTGAAAAAAATGATAAGCCTCCAAGTAAGGAAACCTTAAAAAGATTTGCCGAATTAGGCTTTTTAGGAATCAACCTTCCTGAAAAATATGGAGGAGCAGGTCTTAGTCATTTTGAGGCTGTTTTAGTTCTTGAAGAAATAGCAAAAATATCGATAGCTGTCGCCTTCCCAGTATTTGAATCTAGCTTTGGGCCTGCATTAGCTATTTCTTCATTTGCGCCAGATGAGCTCAAGAAAGAAGTTCTTCCTAAAGTATGTTCGGGAGATATGGTAATAGCAGTATCAATGTCTGAACCCAATGCTGGGTCAGCATTAACAGACTTAACGACTAAGGCCAATATATTGAAAGATAAAGTAGTTTTAAATGGTCAGAAAAGATGGTGTTCTGGGGCAGGTCATGCTGACGCTTATGTTGTTTATAGTCGTATGTCAGAGGAAAAAGGTGCTAAAGGTATAGGAGCCGTGCTATTAGAAAAAGATTCCGAAGGATTTACCTTTGGTAAGCCAGAGCAACATATGGGATTTAGAGGAGTGCCAAGTGCAGATATGTACTTTGATAATGTCGAGATACCTTTAAAAAATATAATTGTTCCGGCTGGGGGTTTTAAAAAACTTATGGAAGCTTTTGATTTAGAAAGATGTGGTAATACTACTATGAGTCTTTCTTGTGCTCAATCTGCATATAATTTTGTATTACAATATATTCAAGAAAGAAAACAGTTTGGCAAAGCTATTATTGATTTTCAAGCTGTACAGATACAATTAGCAGAAATTAAGATGAAGTTAGATGCTTCTCGATTGTTATTATATAGAGCAGTAGTTAATGCTGATAAAGAATTGCCTTCTATAGCAGAAAGTTCTATTGCTAAATGTTTTGCTAATGAAATCGCACGAGAAGTAACCGGGAAATGTGTTCAATTAATGGGAGGATATGGGTATTCTAAAGAGTTTCCTATTGAACAGAAAATGAGAGATGCTTGGGGTTGGGGAATTGCAGGAGGATCAATTGATATTCAAAAAACTAACATTGCCTCTTCATTGATTGGAAGACGTTTTAACCAGAGAAACTAAGTTATAAGGAGTTTCAAATATGTCAGAAGATTTACCTCTAGAAGGGTTGAGAGTTTTAGATTTAACTACAGTCATTATGGGTCCATTTACAACCCAAGTATTAGGAGATTTTGGAGCTGATATTATAAAAATTGAAGATCCAAATGGAGATATGACCAGGGACATAGGGCCTAGTAGATCAGATAAAATGTCTTCAATGTATCTCGGTGTAAATAGAAATAAAAGAAGTATAGTTTTGAATTTAAAAGAACCTGAAGCAAAAAAGGCACTTTGGAAATTAATAGAAGGGGCTGATGTACTTGTTCATAATATTCGTCCTCAAAAAATTGCTACATTAGGTTTTGATCCTGACACTGTTTTAAAAAAGAATCCTGAAATCATTTATGTTGGTCTGCATGGTTATAGAGAAGATGGCCCTTATGGAGGACAGCCAGCATTTGATGATGTTATTCAAGGTCAATCAGGAATAGCTGGTACATTTAATGCTCGTGATGGTGAACCCCATATAGTACCTACAGTAATGGCAGATAAAAGTGTAGGGCTTTTAGCTAGTACAGGATTATTAGCTGCATATATAAAAAAATTAAAAACTGGCAAAGGAAGTTATTTAGAAGTTTCTATGTTTGAAGGTATGGTTGGATACACTCTTATAGAGCATCATTTTGGAGAAACTTTTATACCTTCTATGGGACCAATTGGATATCCAAGAGCTCTTTCAGAGCATAGAAAACCATATAAATCAAAAGATGGGTATATTTCTATTTTGCCTTACACTAATCAACAGTGGGTGAATTTTTTTACTATTATTGGAAGAGAAGATCTTGTAGAAGATGATCGCTTTTCTTCTATTAAAGCAAGGTCTAAAGATATTAATACTTTATATAATTTAGTTAGAAAAAGTGTTACTAAAAAAACTAATAAAGAATGGGTTGGAGTTCTTAAGAAAGCAGAAATACCATTCGGTGTAGTAAACAGACTTGAGGACTTAAAACAGGATCCTCAATTAAAAGCATTAGGTTTTTTTAGAGAATATAATCATCCTTCAGAAGGAAAATTAGAGGTTCCTGACTCAGCTTTTAGGTATAATAAAAAGTCTCTTCCCGTAAGAAGGCATCAGCCTAAGTTGGGCGAGCAATCTGAGGAAATTTTAAGAGAAGCAGGGTTTAATAGCGATGAGATATACAAAATTATAAATAACTAAATATATATATAAAATTTACATATAAATTTTATATATTAATAAATTAGAATGTGAACAAATTAGTGTTTACTTTAAATTTATTTAATTGTAGGATTTTGTGATGTCCGATAATGTAGAAAACCTTTATCCCGATCAGTATAAAAAAATAAAAAACCTTGGTTATGATACTGTTGAAATTAGAAATTTACGGGCTAACTTAGATTTAGATTATCATCTTCATCCTTTTACAGCATGCATGTATATTATATCTGGAGAGGTTAAAATAGAGGATTTAAGCAAAAAAGAATATCATTTGAAAGCTGGAGACTTTATAGCTGTTGATAGTAATGATATGCATAATGAAAAGACATTCGAACAAGGTGCAAAAGTTATTTATGGAAAAAAATTTGATAAAGATCGAATAAATAATTTAGATGTTGTTGATTCTAGCTTAAATTCTTTATATCTAGGTAATAATGATAAATTCATTTCTTACATAACAAAGACTCCTGTTTCTTATATTGTATATCTTACCTTATATAAACAGTATTATTCGGAAAAATGGCATTCTCAAGAAGAGATAATAAATCTAGTGCCAAGAGTATATGGAAGTAGAAGTACTATTATTAATCTTATTAAAGAAGGTATAGTAGCAGGTTATATTATCAAAAGAAATACTTCTGAAGATAGAAGATCTGTTTATTATGAGTTAGATATGGATATATATAAATCTATAGATCAATGGGTTATTAATAGAAAAACGTCTTTTAAGGAAATGATTAAAAAAAATAAATAGAGTAGTAAAAATTTTTTATTTACGATTAAGTTATTCTTAATTTTTAAAGATTATTTTTATTTAAGAAATAATTTGATTGATTGTGATTTTTCAATTAAAAAAAATCTTTATTAATTTCTAAAATATATTATGGCAATATATATTTAAGTTTTAGAGGAGGGATGGCCGAGTGGTTAAAGGCAGCAGACTGTAAATCTGCCCTCTTATGAGTACGAAGGTTCGAATCCTTCTCCCTCCACCATTCTATATAAGGCTTAGGTAGAATTAGAGATATATCAAACAATTAAATATACTTATTAAAAAATATATAATGTATTCTTGTCATATTATTTGCCGTATTATTATAAATATAGTATGTTTTGGAGGAATTAATCCATAAATTGTTGATTCCCTTTTTTTGATGTTTTTAGGTGATTTTTATTATGTTAAAAGTAATAAAAAGAAAAATCCTTAATTTAACTAATAAATGTGGCTATAAAGTAGTTAATATTAATCCAAATACTAACAGTTTTTTATATGAAGATAAGGCAGATGAAGAAGTATTGTATTTAAATATAGGTGCAGGCTCTTGGCATCATCCTTATTGGACAAATTTTGACAATCCTAGGTCTGACTATCATAAATCTCTAAAGGCTGATTTAAATTTTGATTTAACTTCAGGAGATTCTTGGCCTATAAAAGATAATAGTCTTAATATTGTATATTCATCTCATACTATAGAGCATTTAAATGATAATTTAACGCTAGAACTTATGAAGCAAGCACATAAAAAACTTAAATCAGGAGGAATTATTCGTTTAACTTGTCCAGATATTGATGTATTGTTAGATGCATATAAAAGAAACGATAAATATATGTTTAGAGAGAAATTAAATAGACCTCAGCCGCATTCTATACATCAAGACATAATATGGGCCTTTGCAGCAGAACATTGTAGTTATATTTCATCTACTCCAAGTGTTTCAGATGAGCAAATCCAAGAGGATTTTAAATCATTAAAACAAAAAGATTTTTTAAATAAATATTCAGATTCGATAACGATGAAGTTTGTTAAAGATTATCCAAAGGATCATAAAACTTGGTTTAATGCTGAAAAATTATTAGAAATGTTAAAATTAGCTGGGTTTGAAGAAGTACATAAATCTGCTTATATGCAATCAAGATCTCCTGTTTTACGCGACCCCAGGTTTTTTGATAATACTCATCCAGATTATTCAGTATATGTTGAAGCTGTAAAATAGTTATTTCCTTTAGGCTTCTAGAAACATGAATAGTAAGTAATTCTCTCTATATTACTATTATCTTTTAAATATAACTTGTGAATTGATAATTAATATAGTACATACACCTCACTAAGAAATCGTTTAAGATAATGAATTAAATGGTGTTTGTGTCATGAAAGTGTCATT
>MDTD01193564.1_pt1 | contig 13020 bp, 10 predicted proteins | sample 811221 | NCBI WGS metagenome assembly MDTD01 (sample SAMN05326646, study PRJNA326480) | marine metagenome | isolation source: seawater | place: Pacific Ocean: South West | collected 2011 | reverse complement strand
GGTTGATGGCAAATTTGTTACCAAAATTGTTTTCCAAGGAATAAGTCAGATCATCTATATCGGTATCGGTTCTGGAGGAATTTATCACAACTGTTCCGGTAGCTGCTGACTCGGCTAAAGAACAAGAATTTTGACATGCGGTAGTAAAATCAGGTGCAATGTTTTCTAAAACGTTTATTGTCAAAGGCACATCCACGCTATCGGTACCGCTAGTAACTTTAATTACCAAATTAAATTGGCTTTGTGCTGAATAATTAAACGCTTTATCTAGTCTAAGCTTTCCATTTTTATTGATTCGAAAGTATTCTTTACCTGTTCCTGTGATTTCGTAGGTTGGAGTTTCATCTGAAACTGGAAAAATATCCCCCAAAATTTTATTTACGTTATCGCCTTCATGAAAAGACGCAGCTCGAACTGTTCCAGTTGCACTCAATTCAGAGACATCAGCAATATTGATGGTAAAAGGTACTCTTACGGTCTTACCTTTGCCATTTGTAACCAGAAGAACTAGGTCGTATTTTTCGGCAGTTTCGAAATCAAGAAAATTTTTGGTTCTGATCTTTCCTCTTTTATTAACTTTAAAGATACCAAAGTCATTTTCTAAGGCGTAAGTCATATTGTTTCCTTCAACAGCTGTTGTTGCTACTAAAGTATTTTTTGGAGAGCTCTCAATGAATGAATCAGCTCTAACTGAAACATTAGCTGACATTTTTTCTTCTATGGCTTCTTGCTGGACCGTTTCAGCTGTAGTGTCCTGAACCTCTTCAGAAGTCTCTTCTGCTGGCTCCTCCTCTTCTTGCTCTATTTCAAATAGGTCGTCGCCTAATTCACCGCCGATATCATCCGAAGTGGTTAATTGATCAGGAGCAACATTTGAACTGTTATCGGAAATTCCAGAATCAGTTAAAAGAGAATCCTCATCAATGACAATTTCTGGTTCTTCTTTATCATCTCCAACTTCATTGAATTCATTATCTAAGTCAACTTCACCACTATCTTCTTGTCGACCGACATCAGGTTTTTCTCCATCGCCAACAGGCTTATCATCTCCAGCGTCATTTCCAATTGGTTGAGTTGTCTCGCTTTCTTGATTTTCTGATGCATCGCTTTCATTTTGTTGTTGATTTTCTGAAGAGTCGTCTTTAGAAGTGTCTTCAGCTCCTGAATCTTCTGTAGGAGCTTCCTCTTTTTTTTCTGAGGAGTCGGATTCTGAGTCATTGTTCTCTGAAGATTCTTCATTTTGGTCATCTGCAGGTTCTTCTTCTGTTGATTCTTCTTCTGTTGATTCTTCTTCTGTTGATTCTTCTTCTGTTGATTCTTCTTCTGTTGATTCTTCTTCGGATTCTTCTTCGGATTCTTCTTCGGATTCTTCTTCCGACTCTTCAGATTCTTCGGACTCTTCTTCAGATTCTTCAGATTCTTCAGATTCTTCTTCTGATTCTTCTTCTGATTCTTCTTCCTCTGATTCTTCTTCCTCTGATTCTTCTTCCTCTGATTCTTCTTCAGATTCCTCCTCTTCTTCTTCGCTTCCTTCAAAATCAGCCGTATAACCAGCTAAAGCTTCTGCGGTAAGTAATTCAGGAGTATCTATATCCTCATATGGGTCGTTGACCTCGACCACGAATCCGTCCTCTGTTAAAACTGTTCGACCGCCTTGATTTTGCAGCGGTATCACTTCCATTTCTTGACCATAAACAAATGCAGCTGAAGTAGATTCGTTATCCGAATCGACAATTACAATTCCGCCTCTAATACCAACTGTAGCAACACTAGTATTGATCGTAGCTGCATTTTTTTTAGTTACCTTTCCGCCAACCAATCTAAGTAGCCCAGTGGCTTGCATTTCTAGAAACCCATCGTTCGTTTCCGGGTTATAAACAAATTTATCTAAAACAACCCTGGAATTAGGTCCGATGGTAAAGGCCGTTCCATCTATAAGAATCATTTGGGCTTTGCCCTTCTCATCGGTCTCTATTGTTCGATCTTGAATAATTTTGTAGCCTTCTTCGACAAGACGTCTTTCAGCAAACATTCCTGAGCTATCGTAATAATTATCTGTGGTGGTTGTGTTGACTGCTGCAGCAACACCGATTTCTTCTTGAGAAAAAGCGAACAATCCCGCTGATATTCCCACCAAGGTGACAAGAATTTTAAAAAATAACTTTCTGGTACTTTGATGAGATAAAAAAATATTTTTTATCTTCATATTGTAATTAAATCAAAATCTATAAAGATTGTCATTTAATCTGTACACTGTGTCAGAAGTGAATAAAACCAAAGAAAAACTTATCGATGCAGCAATTTCTTATCTTAATAGTGAGGGAAAAGAAAAAATCAGTGTAAAAAAGCTGATCAAAATTGCAAATGTAGGTTATGGAACTTTCTACAATCACTTTGATAGTGTGGAGGCCATTCAATATGAAGCGCTCAATAAAACGGTTAAAAATACCTTGATTGACTTCAAGCTTGATGTAAAAAATGAAAAAGACTTCGTTTATATCCTTTACCTGGCAACATTAAGAGCTATCAATTTATTGGCTAATTCTCCCTCCATCAATTGGCTATTGGATGATGTAAAAATGGTCGTTCAAGTTTTTAAAGAAACTGCTCAACCAAATATGGAGAACAACTTTTTAAATGCTGTCAGAGCTAAACAAATCAAGAATACAGATATAGAAGATTTACTTGAATTTAGATATGCGAGACATTATTTGCAATGGGCAGCAATGGGTGCAGTCCAGCAAGTAATTGATGGTGATTTGACAGAACGCGAAGCTTTTGAAAGGTTAGCTAAAAATATCAAAATAATCGATATTCCGGATGAAAATCGAGACGCTATTCTTGCAAGAATCTCAAAAGAAACTTATCACTGGGAGGTTAAGGATAAAGACGATAAATAAAATCGGTCGAGCCCAAAGTGGAATCCACGAAAGCAATTTCTCTAACCAATTCACCAGTATCGTAATAAATCTTTTCTATATAGTTTTTACCGTTCAACGAACCATAGATGGTTATCTCCTCGTCAGAAAAAGTTAATTCAGCGGAAACTTGTAAATTGTCTGGTTGACTTAAAAATTGTAAAGTTTTGTTAGTCTCTGGTTTTGCTTCAATAGCTAAGGCATCTTTGAGATCCGTTAAAACCTCGTCGAAAGCCTCTTTTATATCTTTCTTAAAGTCTTTCATGTCTACTTCTATCTTAGGTTCTTCAATTTCTGCTGTCGCTACGAGCCAAGCTCTTAAAAAATTAACCGACAAGGCAACCTGTTTCCCACATTGTTCTATTCGATATAACTGACTACGCTCCAAGGCAAATGGATAAGCATAAACCTCCAAAAAGCTAAAAAAACCCGAATCCTGAGAAAGGCCTTCATGAAAAGCTTCAAAATTATTGATGCGGTTCAACTCCCAAAGGCCTTGTAATTTATTCTCGGTAACTGGAGTATCGCAATCGGTAAACACTTGAGATGGTATTGGCGAGAAAGTTCCATAACGAGCTCCTAAGACAATGATTAAGGAGGTTAAGAAAATAATAAGCCAACGAGACATGATTTTCGGATTTTAGCGAGTTTGGTATCCGAGTGCCAATATTACTTTTTTTCTTCAGCCCAGTTGGAGTTTGTGTTAATTGGCCTTAGAATATTTACTCGTAATTCATTTATATCAGAGGAGAAACAAATGGATTTAAATTATGGTGCCGACTACGAAGATTTTCGAAAAGATGTACAAGCTTTTTGTAAAGAATATCAGGGAGTCTCTTTTAAAGTTGATAGCAATGACAACAATATGTCAGATGCTTTAAGCGGTTCTTCGGCAAATAAAAAATCAAAAAAAGAAGTAACGCGTTCTGAGTGGCAAAAAATCTTAATCGAAAAAGGTTTTATCGCCCGCGCTATACCTAAGGAATATGGAGGTTATGGCGGTGAAACCGACATCATCAAAAGCCGAATAATTGCGACTGAATTTTCTAAAGCCAAAGTTCCAGGCGGTATGGGTGGCCAAGGAATTGATATGTTGGTGCCAACTTTGCTCGAATGGGGTAGCGAAGAACAAAAACAAAAATATATTCGTCCTACTCTGCATGGGGAGATGATTTGGTGCCAAGGTTATTCAGAACCCAATGCAGGAAGTGATCTAGCAAGCCTGCAAACCAAAGGAGAACTTATTGATGGAAACTGGGTAATTAACGGTCAAAAAATTTGGACCAGCACAGCGCAATACTCTCAAATGATGTTCTGTTTAGTTAGAACCGAGCCGCAAGCACCTAAACATTCTGGTATAAGTTTCATCTTAATACCAATGGATACTCCAGGCATTGAAATAAGACCTTTGGTAGATATGACTCTGAAAGCGGGTTTTAATGAAGTATTCTTTGATGATGTCACAGTACCGGAAGAAAATATCGTAGCTAAACGTGGTGAGGGTTGGTCTGTAGCAAACTCGGTCTTGGGTCATGAACGTGGTTCTCTGGCTGATCCAAATGCAACGATGAATAGATTGAACACTTTGATCAATATGATGAAAGAACAAACTATTGATGGCAGACGTCTAATAGACATACCCTCTTATCGCGATCGATTGATGCAAGTTCAAGGTAAAGTAATGGCTAGTCAGGCACATTCTTTAAGATTACTTTCTTCAAAAATAAATCCGGGGCAAAACGTCAAACTTGGTGGCATGATTCAAAAATTAGTGGGGACAGAGCTCCGTCATGAACTTGAAGGTTTGGCAATTGATGTGCTGGGAGAGATAGGAACTTTGTATGAAGACAGTCCTTATCTGAAAGAAGATGGTTCTTTTCAATTCACATACATGTATTTCCTTGGTCTGATCATTGGCGGTGGAACCAACCAGATTCAAAAAAACATCATTTCTGAACGTGGTTTGGGAATGCCAAAAGAGCCCAAAGTTAAGGAGGCTTAGTAATGTTTTTTGGATTATCGGAAGAACAAGAACAATTTCAAGATTACGTCAAAAAGTTTTTAGCGGATAACGTTACTGTTGATGAAATTAGAAAAATTACCAATGGAGAAGACAAGGCTTTAGCTAAAGAAATCTATAGTGGGCTGATTAACTTAGGCATCAATGCTCTTCTAGTTCCAGAGGAATATGGTGGTTTGGGAGCAGATTTATTATCTGCCGTTGCAGTTGCTCAAGGCTTAGGTTCCGGAGTTGGGCCAATTCCATTTGCAGGTTCCTACGTAATGGCTCCGATTGCAATCAAGTTAGCTGGTTCCGATGAACAAAAAGCAAAATTCTTACCGCAAATCGTTTCTAACGAGACTAAATTTGGAGTAGGTTTGAGTGAGTATGTTGCAGCCCGGGAAGATGCTGGAATCGATTTAACTAACGGTAAAGCAAATGGTAAGGCTTTGTTTGTGATTGATGGAGAGGAAGCAGATTATTTCTTACTCGCTAACAAAGGCGGAGTTTTGTTTTTAGCCGATGCCAAAGATAAAGGAATCGAAATCACCAAACTCACTTCAGTTGATAAGACAAGATCTTATTTGGAATTGAATCTAAAAAACGTAAGTGCTGAAGTTTTACCAGGTTCTGAAAGCGATCCTGAGATTGCTAAAAAAGTTTTAGATGCTGGTCGTATTATTTTTGCTGCAGATAGTTTGGGTGCCTCTGAAAGCATGATTGAAAAAGCTGTTTCTTATGCAAAAGAGCGTAAACAATTCAATCGAGTGATTGGCTCGTTTCAAGCAGTAAAACATATGTGTGCTGAGATGGCTGCCGATCTAGAGCCTTGTTACGCTATGTTATGGCAAGCAGCTCACTCTTATGATCATGCGCCAGACGAAGCACGTCTTCAAGCTTGTCAGGCTAAATCGCATATTTCTGAGGTTGCAAAAGTGATTTCAAAAAAAGCTACTGAAGTTCATGGAGGTATGGGCTTTACAGATCTTTTAGGATTGCATTATTGGTTTAAACGAATTGGGTTAAATCGACAGCTTTTAGGCGGTCCTGAATTGGTACGAGAAGAAGCTGCCGAAATTCAAGGTTTTAATCAGTAATACGGTATACCTTCGCAGCAGTTTGATAAAATAACTGATCTTTTTCAGCTGTACTGTAACCTTTAGCTAACTTTTTAAAAGCATTCCATAATATATGATAGGAAACAGAAACTTTATCTACAGGAAAATTACTTTCGAACATACATCTTGTTGGTGTGAAATACTCTAGAGCAGTTTCATAATAAATTGCTTGTTTATTGAGAAACTCATCGGATGTTGGAGGTTTCGCTTGAGTGTGAAACCCAAAACCATTGACTGGCATGGCTAATCCACCCAGTTTGGCATAAACATTTTCATGTTCACTGAGTAACTTTAAATCTTCTTTCCATTGAGAAAAAATTTCTGCATGTTTATTCTCATAAGGCCCTATTCCTAAAGGGCCACTGAAATGATTCAAAATTATATTTAAGTCAGGAAATTTTTTGGCTAGCTCTGTTATTTGAGAAATTTGATGATGATACTGCCAAGCCTCAAAAACGTAACCCAATTTTGCGAGGGTTTGTAAGCCGTCTTGAAATTTTGGTAACAAATATAAGCCTTCACATGCATCATGATGCGAGTTGCGTACATTTGAGTGCGGATCCCATCCTCCAGCATGACGGATGCCCTTAAACAACTCTTGTCCAATTTCTAAATGTTTTTCCAGTACACGCTCCGCTTCAAAGCCTAAAAGAAGATCTACGTGTCCAATAATTCCAGAAATAGTTGCTTGATTAGGTTCTTCCTTTGATACATCTGCTATTTCCTTCACAAATGCGGTCTCTCCCACCGGATTTAAAGCTTGGTCATCTAAATTCCAGTAACACTGGCTACAATCGATAAAAACGGTATTGGTGATGTTGTGACCTGAACCAGTATCAGTCCAAAGATCTTTTAAAAGATATTGATTGTCTTCCGAAGTACCTGGCCAAAGATGATGGTGAGGGTCAATGATGCGCTGGTCGGGATCAATGATCTCTTCAGATATCTGAGCCAACCATTCCGACTGAGAAAGATTGCTCATCTTTTTTTAATGTGCTTTCTTAACCAAACGCTGAGCATGAAGAATTGGCTCAGTGTAACCACTTGGTTGCACTCTACCTTTTAGAACTAAGTCGCAAGCTGCCTGGAAAGCATCACCATTATAATTTGGAGCCATATTCTCATAGTCTGGATCACCAGAATTTTGTTCATCAACAACTACAGCCATTTTTTTCATGGTGTCTAAAACCTGTTCTTCGTCACACAAACCATGATGCAACCAATTGGCAATATGTTGACTGGAAATTCGACAAGTTGCTCGATCTTCCATCAAGCCGACATTATTGATGTCAGGTACTTTGGAGCATCCCACTCCTTGATCAATCCAACGAACTACATAGCCTAAAATGCCTTGAGCATTATTGTCTAACTCTGTTTGGATTTCTTCCGCAGAAAGTTTTTCTTTTAAAAGAGGTATTTCCAAAATTTCATCCATGCTAGCTTCTTTTCTCTTTTGCAAATTTTCTTGAACGCTCGGAACACTAATTTGATGATAATGCAATGCGTGTAAGGTAGCTGCAGTTGGGGACGGTACCCACGCACAGTTAGCTCCTGCTTCTGGATGAACGGTTTTATTTTCATACATACCAAGCATTTCGTCTGGCATAGCCCACATTCCTTTACCGATTTGAGCTTTGCCTTTGAAACCTGTTTGCAAACCTTTATCAACGTTCCAATCTTCATAGGCTAAAATCCAAGGTTCCTGTTTCATTTGTGCCTTTCTAATCATCGGACCTGCTTCCATTGAAGTATGAATTTCATCTCCGGTGCGATCCAGAAAACCGGTATTGATAAATATCACTCGTTCTTTAGCAACTTTGATACATTCTTTTAAATTAATCGTAGTACGACGCTCTTCATCCATAATGCCAATTTTTGCGGTTAAAGGCGAAAGTCCCACTGCTTTTTCAACTGCAGCAAATAAATCACAAGTTAATTGCACTTCTTTTGGACCATGCATCTTTGGCTTAACAATATAAATGCTTCCGGTACGACTATTTTTAAAAGTGCCTTTACTGAGTAAATCATGTTTAGCAATAGTAATTGTAAACATTGCATCCATAATGCCTTCAAAGATCTCATTGCCATCAGCATCTAAAATTGCGGGAGTAGTCATCAAGTGACCAACATTTCTAACTAGCATTGTACTTCGGCCTGGCAGAGAAAATCCCGAACCCTCTGGATTGGAATAATCTCGATCGGGATTAAGCTTTCGAGTCATGGCTTTCCCCCCTTTATCAAAAGTTTCCTCTAAATTACCCTGCATTAAACCAAGCCAGTTACTGTAAACCGTAGCTTTGTCTTCCCCATCAACAGCGGCAACGGAATCCTCACAATCTTGAATCGTGGTAACTGCTGATTCAACTAGAATATCTTTGATACCCGCTAAGTCGTCCTTTCCAACTGAGTCTTCTCGGTCAATTTGAATCTCCACATGCAGATTATTATTTTTCATTAAAATACCTTTGGGATTCTCAACATCGCCTGCATACCCCACAAACTTATCGTTATCTGCCAAAGATACTTTTGTTTGATCTTTCAGAGTTATTTCTAGCTTCCCGTCAGTAATTTGAAATGCTGCTATTTCCTGATAAGTACCATTGCTTAAAGAAAAATTTTCATTCATAAAGTTTTTTGAAAACTCAATTACTTTTTCTCCTCTAACAGGGTTATAGGCACCTCCTTTTTCAGCGCCATCGTCCTCGGAAATCATATCTGTGCCATATAAGGCATCATACAAACTTCCCCACCTAGCATTTGCTGCATTTAAAGCAAATCTGGCATTCATTACTGGGACTACAAGTTGTGCTCCTGCAATGGAAGATATTTCTTTGTCAACATTCGTAGTTTCTATCTCAAAATCATCATTCGTATCGACCCAATAGCCTATCTCTTTCAAAAAGTCCTTATAGGCTTCTTTATCAAATTCTTTATTTTCCTTATGCCAATTATCTATTTTGGTTTGAAGATCTTCTCGTTCTGCAAGTAAAGCTTTATTTCTTGGTGTAAATTCTTTAACAATCTCGTTGAAAGAATTCCAAAAATGATCCGGCTCTACGTCGATGTTCATGCAAACTTTTTCGGAGAGTAATTTGTCTAATTCTTCGCTTACTTGAAGGTCGCCTCTTTGAATACGATTTGTCATATTGGTTCCTGTGATTAAGTTTTAATAAGATAATGATTTTAGCAGTAGAAATAAAATTTAAAACAAGTTTGTTAAACGACTTATAATAGCGCCCAATGGAAATAGAAACTTTACTCAAAAACTTGATTCAGATTGAATCAATCACACCAAAAGATGAGGGCTGTTTTGATTTGATTGAGCCATTTTTAAAAGATTTAGGGTTCAAATGTCAACGTATCAATTACGAAAATGTAGAAAATCTCTATGCAGTCATTGGCAATCAAGGTCCTTTGATGTGTTTTTTGGGCCACACTGATGTGGTGCCAACTGGCCCAGTCGAAAATTGGAGTCAGCCGCCATTTTCCGCAGTCACTATAGACGGTCATATGTATGGAAGGGGAACTGCTGATATGAAAGGCAATATTGCTACCTATCTTTTAGCATTGAAAGATTTTTTGAGTAGCAATCCTTCTTTAAATTACCGTTTAGCGGTTTTATTAACCTCAAATGAAGAAGGTGAACCCGAAGATGGCAAAATCGATGTAATCATAAAAAAATTTATGGACGATGGTGAACATATAGACTACTGCCTGGTAGGAGAGCCTTCTTCGAATAAAAAAATTGGAGATACTATTAGAATTGGTAGAAGGGGCTCTTTGAGTGGCACTCTCAAAGTGTTAGGTAAGCAAGGACATGTTGCTTATCCAGAAAAAGTTGAAAATCCTATTTTTTCAAGTGCAAAATTGATTTCAGAGTTGGAAAATATTTCTTGGGATAAAGGCAATGAACACTTCCAGCCCACTTCTTTTCAAATTTCAAACATCAATTCTGGAACGGGAGCGACTAACGTTGTGCCAGGAGTCTTAGAAATGATGTTCAATTTTAGGTTTTGTTCCGAATCAAACGAAGCTTATTTAAAGGAGACTTTTGAATCTGTACTTAAAAGGCTAGATCTTAAGTATGAGATTGACTGGATTTTAAGTGGTCTACCCTATCTTACGGAAAAAAAATATTTTATTGAGCAGATTGTGAGTTCAGTAAAATCTATAACTGGCTATGAGCCGATCATTAATAATGGTGGTGGAACCTCTGATGGACGTTTTTTACAAGTCATGGGTTCCGAAATCGTAGAACTCGGTCCACTCAATGAAACAATTCATAAAACCGATGAATGTGTAAATCTAAATGACCTAGAAACACTCAAAGGAATTTATACAAACCTTTTAGAAAGACTTAATTCTTCTCAATAAGAATTAGGCTTCTTCGATGTCTCTAAAATTAGGTTTGCGTTTTTCTAAGAAAGCCTGAACGCCCTCTTTAAAGACTTTTCCATCGCATAAGACTCTTTGTGTATCTCTTTCATAGTCTAGTTGCTCTGAGAGAGAAACTTGAAGAGCATTATCGTGAGCTTTAACAATAGCCTTAAGACCAGTGATTGCTCCATCGGCCATTTTTCCGGCAAGCTTACAAGCCTCTTCTAACAAGTCCTTTTCAGGTATAACTTTCCAAATTAAACCCCATGCCTCGGCCTGAGCTGCGCTGATGTCTTCTCCCAGCAAAGCCATACCATTTGCTTTTGCTCTACCTAAAAGATTAGGCACTAACCAAGAAGCCCCAACATCTGAGATGATTCCAAGTTGTGGGCCAAAAACTAATTTAAATTTTGCAGTATCAGCGGCTAAAATCAAATCTCCACATAAAGCTAGACCTACTCCGCCTCCAGCAGCAATACCATTGATGGCATTCACAACAGGTTTTGGACAATTTACAATTTTTCTTACTAAAGGATTGAAACCAATTTCCATTGCATTAGCAGTCGACTCTCCTGGCGACCAGCTCGGATCACTTGGCCAACCACCGCCAGCAAGATCTGCACCGCTACAAAAGCCCCTGCCTTCTCCAGTGAGTACCACTGTCCTGATTGATTGGTCATCGTATGCTCTGTCAAAGGCTTGGAGTAATTCATCGATGATCTCTTTATTCATACTATTAAGCACTTTGGGTCTATTGAGAGTTATTAAAAATACTCCTTTATCCTTAATTTCAGTTTTTATCGCGTTCATTACTACCTCTTAAGTTACAGAAACTTTATCACTTATGCTAAAAAGCTATATATACCTAATAATTAGATTTGAAATATTTTATATAACTTTGGAGCATATATAGTACATACATGCTAAATACAAATGACAACAAATTTGTATCGAACGAGTCACTTGGGGCTCAACTTCATACTCCCCCTGAGAGTTTCAGTGATTCGTTCGCGCTCTTCATAACCAAAACCTTAAGATTCTTTGCGGATACACTCTTCCGCAAGAGATATGGGCATCGAGCTGTGGTTCTAGAAACTGTTGCAGGAGTACCCGGTATGGTCGCTGGTGTCGTCCACCATTTAAGATCTCTCAGAAATATGGAAGATGATAACGGTATGATTAAAGAGCTTCTTGACGAGGCCGAAAATGAAAGAATGCATTTGATGACTTTCATCGAAATTGCAAAGCCTTCAAAGTTCGAAAGGTTTCTCATTTTGTTAGCTCAAATTTCTTTTGGAATTTTTTATACCCTTCTCTATATCTTTTTTAAAAAAACTGCTCATCGTATGATTGGTTATTTTGAAGAAGAAGCTGTGATGTCTTACTCTGAATATTTAGCAGAAATCGATAATGGTAAGATTCTAAATCGACCGGCTCCACAGATTGCCATTGACTATTGGAATCTTGATACGAAAGCCACTCTTAGGGATGTTGTCATTGCTGTCAGAGCAGATGAAGCAGGCCATCGTGATAAAAATCACGAATTTGCAGATCAAATTTAATTTATTTTATTGCCACGGGGTTGATATACATTTGAACGGCTCCTCTGACTTTAGCTTGTCCCAAAACAAACAAAAATTCAAAAGTTTCATCTTTAGCCAGTGGTCCCGTATTCATTGCTTCTAAAATGTAAATGCCGTTTTGTTGCAATAAAATGACATGTCCTTGAAAAGGTTCTTCGGGATTTACCGGCGGTATGACATCTAATCCATAAGTATCTGATCCAACCGCGATGACCTCCAAGTCAGCTAAATATTGGGCCAATTCTGGTGTGAGGCCAGGTATTTCTGCACCCCATTTTTCTGGAAATTTATCCAGCATCGCATCCGTCCAACCAGTATGAAATAAAACTACATCCCCTTTTTGAACTTTTACACCTTGTTTTTTTTCCGCAAGTTGTAGTTCTTTCACAGAAAAAGTTTCACCTGCTTTGAGATATTCAACTCCTAAAATTTTTGTCATATCGAAAAGAACACCACGGGCTACCATCGGAGGAACTTTTTCAATGCCTAGTTTGGTAAGTCCCGTGATGGGTGCAATTTTTTTGCCATCAAAGCAATTATAAAATTTACCATCTGATCTTCCGATATGTCCAAGTCCATCTAATTGAGAGCCTATGCCAAACCATCCTTGAAAGAGGTCATCATTATAAGTTGAATTGGGAAAGGCTTTTTCTCCAAATTGTTGTGTCGGTTGAACAACTTGAAGACTTAAACTTCGTGGCGGATAAGCAGGCGTATTGGAATCTAGAGTCAATCCTAGACTATAAACTTTTCCAGTTTTTACAATTTTTACAGCATTTAAAACTGATTTTTCTGTAATGAGATTTACATTACCAATTTCATCGCCTTTACCCCATTTAGAATATTCGCAAGATTCAGAGGCTAATAGAGAATTTAAAAACAAGACGGAAGCAATTAATAGGTATTTCATAAAAGCACTCCAAAAAATGGAGCGAGTAACGGGGTTCGAACCCGTGGCCTCGACCTTGGCAAGGTCGCGCTCTACCAGCTGAGCTATACTCGCAATAAATTCAATTTACTCT
>MDTD01160848.1_pt1 | contig 13020 bp, 12 predicted proteins | sample 811221 | NCBI WGS metagenome assembly MDTD01 (sample SAMN05326646, study PRJNA326480) | marine metagenome | isolation source: seawater | place: Pacific Ocean: South West | collected 2011 | reverse complement strand
ATAAGGCGTGCCGCCAGCGTACGTTCTGAGCCATGATCAAACTCTCAAGTTTAATAACGGCGCACACTAGCTTTAATAACTTTTTGGTAAAAAAAGTTATTTTTCGTTAAAGCGTGTACGACAATTTCTTTATTAACCTAGCCGTCCACACTTCTCTTCTTATTTCACAATTTAAAAAAGCTAAGACTTTCAGTTACGAAAGCCTAAACACACCCCTGGTATTATTAATTAAGTATTGCTAGAGGTGAACGCCCGTTTTATTACAATAATACAATAAGTCAAGCTGTATAATAGCCTAAAAAGCTCAATTTATAAGGTATTTTTACGTTGAAAGGTTTGCAAACACTTGGCAATTTTTATAAAAACAACTATGACGATAAAAGAGGTTTTAGGACAAATTTACTATGCTTTAAACCTTAAAAATTATAAAAAAATCGAGATTTTCGAAAATAAATTTTGGGTATATCTAGTTTATATATTTTTTCTTATCTTAGTTTTCTTTCTATACAATCAAATACTAAATTACGAAAAAGATAAAAACACGTATCAAGAAAAAATTGGAAAATTTGTTGAAACAGATGAGATTTCTAAATTAAATAAATTCTTATTTGTAAACCTCACAAAACCTTATCAAGAAATTAACTATAAAATTAAAAATAACGACAGTATTGGTAAAATCTTTAGAAATTTAGGTATTGATGAAAATGAAACAAAACTCGTAGTTACAGCTTTAAAAGAAAAGAAATTAATGAATATATTTGCTGGAAGGGAACTCAATATTGTTTTTAAAGAAAATAAAAAGAATAAAAATAGTATCGTCAAGGTTTCTTATCCGATTACCAATACATTAAGTGTAGAAATTAGAAATAATAATGAGAAATTTGTAATTAAGGAAAATGTATTAAAGTTAATAAAAAAAGAAATTTTAGTGAATAATTTTATAAAAGATAATTTATATTCATCTGCCACTAAGGTTGGAATAGAGCCAAATATTATTGTTGAGTTTGCAAGAATTTATGGTTTTGAAATAGATTTTCAAAGAGATATTAGAAAAGATGACGAATTTAAGATATTTTACGAAAAATTTATCGACGAGAGAGGAATAGTTAGAGATACTGGAAAAATTTTATACGCTTCAATGATTGTAAATGGAAGAGAAATAAATCTTTATAATTTTAAATACGATAATGAGACTGGTTATTACGATATTGGTGGAAAAAGTATTGTAAAGTCATTAATGAAAACTCCAATTAATGGAGCTAGACTTTCCTCTGCGTTTGGAATGAGAAAACATCCAATCTTGGGTTTCAGCAAATTACACACTGGTACCGATTTTGCTGCACCAATGGGAACACCAATTATGGCCTCGGGGTCTGGAACAGTGACTCGCGCTAGGTGGTGTGGTGGAGGTGGAAACTGTGTAAAGATAAGACACAATTCAACTTATGAAACAGTTTATGCACACATGAAGAATTTTGCTAAAGGAGTAAGAGAAGGAAGAAAAGTTTCTCAAGGTCAAATTATTGGGTACGTCGGTTCCACAGGTATGTCCACCGGACCACATTTACATTACGAAGTGATTGTTAATGGGAAAAAAGTAAATTCTCAAAGATTAAAGCTTCCATCTGGAAAAGTTCTCAAGGGTGAAGCTAGAAAGAAATTTGAAATTGAGAGAATAAAAATGGATTTAAGAATAGCCGAAAAGGGAAATTAAGCTTTTTTAACCTGGGAATTATTCGTAAGGATTTTAGCTAAAGACTCTTCATCATTATTTTCTGTATTATTGACTGGTAACTTGTTCTCTTTATTATTAAATTGAACTTTTGAATTAATTTCTGACAACTTTCTTGAATAATGATCAGCATGTTGAAGATAATTTTCAACCGAAACTAAATCTCCTGAGCTCTGTGCGTCTTTAGCTAATTGCTTGAACCTTTTGATTGCTTTTTCTATGTTAAGAGGATTAGAAGAGGAACCTGCTCTATTAAAACCAAAGTTACCGCTATTAACTTGATTACTTTGGGTAGAGGAGTTAGAGGACCCATTTCTTCTTCTAAATCCATTTTTTGGTCTTGGTCTAAAACTTCTTCTTTTATGATGATTCATATTTTTTAGATTTTATATTAGCTTTGCATAACTGAAAAAACACATCTTATATTATCTCTGTAATCTTTAATCAAAAGCTTTTCTCTAAAATTGTTCTTTTTCAAAATTTGTGAAACTTTTTTGTATTGTTTAATTCCAATTTCAATAGCAAGTACGCCATTTAATTTTAGGATACTTTTAGATTTGTAGATAACTTTTTTGATAACGTCAAGTCCATCGTTACCCCCATTTAATGCAATATTGGGTTCAAAATTTTTAACATCTGGCGGAAGTTTAAACATTTCCTGACACCTTATATATGGTGGATTAGAGACTACTAAATCAAATTTTTCTGAATGAAAATTTTCTATAGACATATTAACAAATTTTACCCTGGACATAATATCTAATGATTTGGCGTTTTTTTTGGCCACATTTAAAGCGTTTTTAGATATATCAAGTCCAACACCTCTCGCTTTTTTGCACTCAGCTAGTATAGATAAAAGTATACACCCTGATCCTGTTCCAATATCTAAAATCATAAATCTTTTTGATTTGAAAATTTTTAATACACCCTCTACCATTAACTCTGTCTCTGGTCTTGGAATTAATGAGTGATTATTTATATAGAAAATGTGTTTCCAAAATTCTTTTTCTTTAAAAATGTAAGCTAATGGTTGTCTTTTTGATCTTTTTTCTATTAGCTTCTCAAAATTTTTTATATTTTTTGCAGAAACATCTATCTTATCATTGACTATTAAATTTTCTCTCCTTTTTTTTAACACTTTTGATAAGATTAGCTCAGAGTCTAATTGATAGCTCAAAATTTTCTTATTTTTCAAAATGCTTGCGCCTTTTTTAATTACTTCTGATGCAATCATTTATTTAGCTCCTGCAATTTAAGATCTTGTTCTCTCATTCTTAAACCATCGTTCATTTCTTCATGAATTTCACCATTTAAAAATTCATCAAGTTTATGAAGAGTAAGATTTATTCGATGATCAGTCACTCTGCCCTGTGGAAAATTATATGTTCTTATTCTTTCTGATCTATCACCTGATCCAATTTGATTTTTCCTATTTAATGATCTCTCTTGATCTTTTTTTCTTTTTTCGGCCTCATATACCCTAGCTCTTAAAATCTTTAGAGCTTTAGCTTTATTTTTATGTTGAGATTTTTCATCTTGTTGACTCACGACAACTCCAGAAGGAATATGAGTTATTCTTACTGCACTATCTGTAGTATTTACAGATTGACCGCCAGGACCGCCAGCTCTAAAAACATCAATCCTTAAATCTGTTTCTTTAATGTCTATATCCAAATCCTCTGCTTCAGGGAGAACTGCAACAGTGGCTGCAGAAGTATGTACTCTACCTTGTGTCTCGGTATCTGGAACTCTTTGTACTCTATGAACACCGGACTCATATTTTAGATATGAATATATATCATTTCCAGAAACAGAAAAAATAACCTCTTTAAATCCTCCTGCCTCACTTTTTGAAATACTAATTATCTCAAGATTCCATTTTTTCTTTGCACAAACTTTTTCATACATTTTAAAAAGATCTGCACAAAATAAGGTTGCCTCTAACCCGCCTGTACCCGCTCTAATTTCTACAATTGAGTTTTTTTTATCATCTAGATCTTTTGGAAGCAAAAAAATTTTTACTTTGCTTTCACTTGCTTCTTTATTTTTATCCAATTTCACTATTTCTTTTTTTGCAAGATTTACCATTTCATCATCGCTAGATTTATCATTAATTATAATTTCTAAATCCTTTTTATCTTTCTCATAATTTATCAGTATTTTTGCATGATTTACTACCGAAGAGAGTTCCGAGTATTCTATAGATTTTTTTGTGTATAATTTTGAGTCAACATTACCAGATGATAATTCTTTTTCTAAAGACTTATGTTTTGAAATTATTGTCTCCACTTTGCTTTTGGGGATCATAACTTATATATTTTTCTCTTTAACTTTTTCTTCAACAAGTTTTACAACTTTTTTTATGATATTATCTCCAGCAACCTTGGTATGGGGAATTCCTGAAATATAAAGTAAATTACTATCACTCCCTCCGCCTGTAAGTCCGATCTCGGTTTGAGCTGCCTCGCCTGGACCATTTACTACACAACCGATAATCGACAATGTTATGGGTGTTTTAATATGTGAAAGTTTTTTTTCTAAAATTTTGACAGTCTCAATCACTGGAAAAGCCTGTCTAGCACAGGAAGGACAAGAAATAATCTTTACTCCCCTAGATCTAATGTTTAATGATTTTAAAATCTCATAACCGGCCTTAACTTCCTCAACCGGATCTGCTGAAAGTGAAACCCTGATAGTATCACCTATACCTCTCATTAGTAACTGTCCTATACCAATTGAAGATTTTATACTACCAGTAAATAAACCTCCAGCCTCTGTTATACCTAGATGAAGTGGATAGTCGCAGACCGATGAAAGTTGCTCGTATGCTTTGATTGATAAAAAAACGTCTGAAGATTTTACGCTTATTTTAAAATTAAAAAAATCATTATCCTCTAATAATTTGATATTATACATGGCACTTTCTACTAAGGCCTCAGGACATGGCTCTTTAAATTTTTCTAATAATTTCTTATCAAGAGATCCGGCATTTACACCTATTCTTATTGAACAATTAAAATCTTTTGCTGCTTTAACAACTTCTAAAACCCTATCTTTTGATCCTATATTACCTGGATTAATTCTTAGACAACTTGCTCCGTTTTTAGCAGCTTCAATTGCTCGTTGATAATGGAAGTGAATATCAGCTACAATCGGCACATTCACATTTTTGACTATCTCTTTTAAATTTTTTGTAGACTCTTCATCTGGACATGAAACTCTTACAATATCAGCTCCTGCATCTTCTAAAGCATTAATTTGTTTTACTGTTAATTTAGTATCAGTAGTTAAAGTATTTGTCATAGATTGAACTGAAATTATCGAGTCTCCTCCTACAGGTACACTTCCGACTTGAATTTTTTTTGTTTTTTTTCTTTTTATTTCTCTATGGGGTCTAATTTCCATTTTAATCTAACTCAAATACTTTATGTAATTTTTTTACAGCCTTCATTGTATCATTTTCATAAATAATTACAGATATTTTAATTTCTGATGTAGAAATGGCCAAAATATTTACATTTTCTTCAGCTAAAGCTTTAAACATCTTAAAAGTCACCCCAGGTGTTGTCACCATTCCAGCGCCAACTACTGATATTTTAGAAACATTTTTTAGGTGTGATAATGATTTATACTTAATTGTAGAATTTTTTTTTAAAATATTAATTGTGGCATCAAGATCACCTCGTTTAATTGTAAATGTTACATCAGTTGTTTTACCATCAGAAGAGACGCTTTGCACAACCATGTCGATATTAATCCTATTTTTTTCAAATGGCTCAAATATATTTGCAGCTACACCTGGTTTATCTTCAACGTTTACTAATGTTATTTTTGCATCGTCATTCGAGTAAGCTACGCCCGTTACCGCTTTAGTATAATCTATTTCTTCATGGCTTAATATATTAGTGCCTTCTCTATTGGTAAAAGTTGATTTTACATTAAGGGGTATATTGTAAATCATCGCAGTTTGCACCGCTGACGATTGCATAACTTTAGCACCGAGAGAAGAAAGTTCCAACATCTCGTCGTAAGAAATTTTATCAATTTTTTTTGCCATCGGAACCTTATTTGGATCAGTGGAGTATACGCCGTCAACATCGGTATATATTTCACATTTATCGGCCTGTAAAATTTTTGCTAGCGCAACTGCAGTCGCGTCGGAGCCGCCCCTTCCTATCGTGGAAAGATCTCCATTTTTGGTTATACCTTGAAAGCCAGGTATAATGGCAATTCCACCCTCAGCAACAAACTTATTAATCACTTCAATATTCATGTTAATTATACGCGAATTATTATGATCACCTTCTGCAATTATTGGAATTTGCCAAGACATAAACGTTTTTGATTTAAGTCCTAGGTCTATTAATGCTCCTGCGAGAAGAGCACTAGATACTTGCTCACCAGAAGATAATAAAACATCCAGCTCACGTTTATTAAAATTGTTTGAGATTGACTTAGATTGTTCAATCAGCTCGTTTGTTTTACCAGCCATGGCTGAAACAACTACAATTATTTGATGTTTTTCTGCTACTTCCTTTTTGACTAAAGTAGCAACTTGCAGAATTCTCTCTATTGACCCTACAGAGGTCCCCCCGAATTTTAAAATTTTTTTTGCCATAATTTGAGTTAAATATAATATAATTACAGAAAATTAAAATATTATCGATTAAATGACTACAGTAAATAAAGAGGAAATTCAAAAGTTTTCATCAATGGCTGATGAATGGTGGGATGTTAATGGCAAATTTAAACCTTTACATCAATTTAATCCCATAAGAATTGAATATATTTTAGAAAAGACTCTAGAACATTACAAAATTAGAAATGTTAACGAAAAACCATTAAGAAATTTTAGTTTGCTTGATGTTGGTTGCGGTGGAGGTTTAATATCTGAACCAATGTGTAGGTTAGGTGCTAGTGTGACTGGTATTGACGCGTCTTCTAAAAATATCAAAATAGCTGAATTGCACTCTAAAACAAGTCAGCTTGATATTAATTATCTAAATAAATCACCCGAGCAATTCAATGATAAAGAATGTTTCGATATTATTTTAAATTTAGAGGTAGTTGAACATGTTAATGATTTAGATCTGTACATTAAATCATGTTCAAAGTTACTGAAAAAAAATGGAATTATTTTTACTGCTACTTTAAATAGGACACTCATTTCATATTTTAAAGCTATTGTCGGAGCGGAATATATTCTAAGATGGCTACCAATAGGTACACATGATTGGAACAATTTCTTAAAACCAGAGGAGTTAGAAAAAAAACTAAATAGTAATAACCTTTCCACATTAGATGTAACAGGACTAAATTTTAATCCTTTTCGAAAAAAATGGAGTAGATCAAGTAACCTTGATGTTAATTATATAATTTTGAGTAAAAAAATTTAATTATCTCTTTCAATCCATGGAATACTGACTAGGTCTATCCCTTCTTCTTTAAGTTCTTTTCTCTCTTTTTCAGTGCTTATGCCATAAATATTCTTTTTTTTATTATCATCATAATAAACCTCTCTAACTTTTCTAGCAAATTTATCCCCAACGAATTCAAAGTTGTTTTCAACAAATTTTCTAAGCTCTATTAATTCTTTTTTCATCTTTTTAATTTCTTTGTTATAATTTTTACTTTCTTTATTCTTATTTATTATTCTAGGAGACATAATTGATTTATTTATCTCCTTAGAATTACAATAAATACATTCTAACATTTTTCTCTTTTTTAATCTCTCAAACTCTGAAGAGTTAGCAAACCAGCTTGTAAACTCGTGATTTTTTTGACACTGTAATTTATATTTTATCATAAAATTTTAAATAATAATCGCTAAGTTAATTTCAAGTTGGGTTTCTATAATCTGCATTTATACTCACGTAATCATGAGTAAAATCACAAGTGTAACAATCAAAAAAATCATTACCCAAATTCAAATTAATTTCGATTACTATTGATCCCCACTTCATATACTCTTTTAATTTTTGTTCATCATAACTTTCAGAAATTTTTCCTTTCTCTGCCACTATAAAATCTCCAAACTTAATTTCTAATTTATCTCTATCTACATACTCTCCAGATTTTCCAACTCCCATGACAACTCTTCCCCAATTAGGGTCTTCACCAGCGATGGCTGTTTTAAATAATGGAGAATTGGCCACCGCAAAAGCAATATTTTTTGCACTTGTTAATGATTTAGCGTTCTTTACTTTTACCGTAACAAATTTTTTTGCTCCTTCACCGTCAACTACAATTTGTTTAGCCAGATTCAAACAAACATTTTTTAAAGCTGTCTCAAATTTTTGAATTATGGGATCATTCATATTTCTATTTTGTCCTATCTTAATTTTTTTTGTCGAAAAAATAGTAACCATATCATTTGTGGATTTATCACTATCAACTGTAATAGCGTTGAAACTATTAGATACAGCTTTTTTTAAAAGAGATTTTAAAAGGTTTGAAGCGATATCAGCATCGGTAAAAATAAAACCTAACATTGTCGCTAAGTTAGGAGCTATCATACCAGAACCTTTTGCAATGCCTGCTAATTTAATTATTTTATTTCCAACAATTATTTCCTCATATGCTAACTTTGGTTTTGTGTCAGTTGTCATTATAGATGAAGCAGTTTTCATCCAAACAAGTTTATTATGATCGTCTCTTAATTTATCTACAAGGCTTTGCAAACTATTATTTATTTTTTCTTCTGGAAAAGTTTCACCAATTACTCCTGTAGATGCAAAAATAAGATCTTTGATCTTCACTGTTTCAGATACGCCTTCTTTATTTTTTGACTCTCTTATCGTTAAAATTCTAGATAAGTTTTTTGCAACTTTATCTAATCCTTCTAATCCTTGCTTACCGGTAAATGTATTAGCATTTTTAGTGTTAACTAATAATCCTTTAATAGATTTTTTATTAGATTTTTGATTCCAGATAATTGTTTCAGATGTTATACTGTTAGAAGTTGTTAAAGATGCGTAATTTGCGCCCTCTTTAAAATAAAACAATGTTAAATCGTCTCTTCCATTATCGTATAAATCTGCTGATATCGAGGATATTTCTAATCCATCAATTGGTTTAAGATCTTGAAACTCACCCATTTTTGACAGCTTAGTTTTATCATTTAGGAAGTTTTTTAGATTTATTGTCATATTAATTGTTTAATTTTATCATTAAACACATATATAGAGGTATAATGAACTTTTTAGCAAGAGCACTTAACAAAATATTTAAAAGTGGTAATCAGCAAGAATTAACGAAAATTAAGCCCTTAATTACAGCTATAAATGATTTAGAGGTATCGATATCCTCCTTGAAAGATAATGAATTAAAAGAAAAAACTTTTAACCTTAAAAAAAATATTAAAGAAAATCGAAATTTAGATGAAATTTTACCTGAGAGTTTTGCTCTAGTTAGAGAAGCTGCGAAAAGAACTCTGGGCGAAAGACATTATGACGTACAAATAGCTGGAGGAATAATTTTACACCAAGGAAAAATAGCAGAAATGAAAACTGGAGAAGGAAAAACATTAGTATCTACTTTACCGGCTTTTTTGAATTCACTAACTAATAAGGGAGTTCATATTGTTACTGTTAATGATTATTTGGCCAAAAGGGATTCGGAATGGATGGGAAAAATTTTTAATTTTTTAGGAATTTCAACAGGATGTATAATTAGTGGAATTGATGATGCGGAAAGAAAAAAAAATTATTCTTGTGATATTACTTATGGGACTAACAATGAATTCGGTTTTGACTATCTACGAGATAATATGAAATATGATATAAATGAGGTCGTACAGAAAAATCATAATTTTTGTATCGTTGATGAGGTGGATAGTATTTTAATTGATGAGTCAAGAACACCATTAATAATTTCAGGTCGTGTTGAGGATAAAAGTAACTTTTATAAATTATCAGATGAATTTATTAAAAAACTTTCCAAGGGCGATTATGAATTAGATGAAAAAAATAAAAATGCTATTCTTACAGATGAAGGTATTGATAAAATTGAAAAACTATCAGTGCAAAAAGGTATTTTACAAAATAATAATTTTTATGACCCAAAAAACTTAGGTCTTGTTCATCACATTAATCAATCTTTAAAAGCAAATTTTCTTTTTAAAAGGGACGTTGACTATTTAGTTAAAGATGGAAAAGTTTTTATAATTGACGAATTTACTGGACGAGTTTTAGAAGGACGGAGATTTTCTGAAGGTTTACACCAATCAATCGAGGCTAAAGAAAATGTGGATATTCAAGAGGAAAATCAAACACTCGCATCTATAACTTATCAGAATTATTTTAGATTATATAAAAAATTATCAGGTATGACGGGTACTGCAATCACAGAAGCTGAGGAATTCTACGATATTTATAAATTGAATGTGGTCTCAATACCTACAAACAAATCTATGGTAAGAAAAGATTTTAATGATCAAATTTTTAGGACTGAAAAAGAAAAATACGACGCAATTTTAGATAAAGTTATAGAGTGTAATTCCAAAGGTCAGCCAGTTTTGGTTGGAACAACTAGTATAGAAAAATCGGAAAAAATTTCAAATCTTTTTAATACAAAAAATTTACCACATAATGTGCTTAATGCTAAACATCATGAACAGGAGGCAAATATAATTTCTGAAGCAGGTAAAGTTGGTGCAATAACTATTGCTACTAATATGGCAGGGAGAGGAACAGATATAAAGCTAGGCGGAAACTTTAAATTATTAAATAAAGAAAAAACAGCTAACAGTTTTCCAGATGCTAAGGATAAGGTCAAAAAATTTGGAGGGCTTTGTATTGTTGGTACTGAGAGGCATGAAAGTAGAAGAATAGATAATCAACTTAGAGGAAGAGCGGGTCGTCAGGGTGATCCTGGAAATTCAATTTTCTTTTTGAGTTTAGAGGATGAATTAATGAGAATTTTTGGGGGAGAAAAAATTGACAGCATGCTAAAGAAGCTTGGTCTAAAAAAAAATGAGTCCATTAATCACCCATGGATAAATAAAGCTATTGAGAGCGCACAAAAAAAAGTTGAGGCAAGAAACTTTGATATTAGAAAAACCTTAATAAAATTTGATGACGTTATGAATGATCAAAGGCAAGTCATTTTCAGTCAAAGATACAAGATTTTAAAAGATGAAAAATTAAAGGAGATTTTAGAAAGTTTTTTGAAGAACAGACTAAAAATTTATTATTAGCTAAATCTAAGTATAATAACTCTAAAGATGAAAAAACTTATATTACGTCAATAAAAAACTTAATTGGAAATGCTTTTTTAGATGATGAAATAATAGAATTTGCAGGACTAAATGATGCTGATTTTAATTCAAAATTTAAAGAGAAGTTCGAGTCAAATAAAAATGAAAGGATTAATACAATTGGTTCTTTGCAAAATGATGACTTAGAAAAGAAAATATTTTTACAGATTTTAGATTTTAATTGGAGGTCACATTTACAATATTTAGAACAGTTGAGACAAGTTATTGGCCTTAGAAGTTATGGACAAAAAGATCCTCTATCAGAATTTAAAAAAGAGGCATTTGGTCTTTTTGAAATTCTGTTGAATAAAATTAAAACAGATGTAATTAAATTTTTATTTAATTTAAGAATTGTAGTAAAAGAGAACGATGATATAAAAAAAAAAGATGTTAAAAATAAAACTAGCACAAAAATTGGAAGAAATGAGAAATGTCCATGTGGTTCTGGAAAAAAATTCAAACATTGTTGTGGCACTATTTAATTATTTTATTTTTTGAAAAGCATCTAAAGCTTTTGCTCTGGCCGCCTCGTGCAATACTATAGGCTTAGGATAATTTTTTCCAATTTGAAAATGTAAATCATCTTTATATTCCCAAGGTTTATGGATAAACTTATTTGGAATATTTTTTAACTCAGGAACCCATTTTTTTACGTAACTTCCGTCTTTATCAAATTTTTCACCTTGTAAGATAGGATTAAAAATTCTGAAATAAGGCGCTGCATCTGCACCACAACCGGCTACCCATTGCCAACCTGCAACATTATTAGCTTCACTAAAATCTAGTAAACAATTACGAAAATATTTTTCGCCCTCTCTCCAATCTATTAAAAGATGCTTAACCAAAAAAGATCCAACGATCATTCTAACTCTGTTATGCATCCAACCGGTATTATTTAATTCTCGCATGCCTGCGTCAACGATAGGATAACCTGTTTGTCCTATTTTCCACGCGCTCAAAAATTTATCATTTTTTTTCCAAGGGAACTTGTCAAATTTTTTTGAGTAATTCTCTTTTAACATATTAGGAAAATAATTAATTAATGAGTGACTAAATTCCCTCCATCCAATCTCTGTAAGAAATTTTTTCATTCCATCTCCTTTTTTTTTCAATTTCATCACCTCCATCCAAATAGTTTCCACATGCAAGTTACCATTTTTAATGTATGGAGAAAGTTTTGACGTACCTAATACGCTTGGAAAATTTCTCCTTTTAGAATAATCTTCAATATTATTATTTAAAAAAAATTTTAATTGTTTTAGAGCATCTTTTTCACTTGGGGACCATTCCTGCTCAAATTTAGAATACCAATTTTTATTGGGAAATAATTCTTCAATGTTTTTCTCTTCACTAAAAAAATTAAAGCTTGTTTTGCATTTTCTTATTTTTTTCTCTGATGGGGGTATTTTTTCTAAATAGAATTTTTCGGCTGTTCTCCAAAATGGCGTAAAAACTTTAAATGGTGTCTTATCTTCTTTTGATACTTCCTGAAACTCATTTAAAATATTTCCTCGAAAAATATTATAATTAATATTTAATTTTTTTAATTTTTTAATTAAAACTTTATCAAATTTCAAATAATCTGGCTCATAAATTCTATTCCAGTATAAATAGAAATTTTTTTTTTTTAATAATTTTTCATAAAAATTATTATAACTATCTGAGTCTATTATTTGAAAATTTATATTATACTCTTTTAGTTGAATCTTAAAATTTTTGATTGATTTATAAATCCACCATTTTTGAGCTTGTTTATTGAGAAATTTTTTTTCTTTATAAACAAAAAATGCAGTGACTTTATCATGATTATGTGTTGCATGAATTAGAGCTGTATTTCTAATGACTCTAAAATCTTCTCTGATCCATACTAGACCGGTTTTGTCTTTCATTTCATTTTCTAACAAATTAAATCAGAACTTGCGATGTGATAAAATTGATGGTGGCCTTGGTAAGAATCGCACTTACGACACATACCTTTTCAGGGTACTGCTCTACTACTGAGCTACAAGGCCTAAAACCTAAAAGTTATTCT
>MDTD01126083.1_pt1 | contig 13020 bp, 5 predicted proteins | sample 811221 | NCBI WGS metagenome assembly MDTD01 (sample SAMN05326646, study PRJNA326480) | marine metagenome | isolation source: seawater | place: Pacific Ocean: South West | collected 2011 | reverse complement strand
GGGAGTTCCGCCAGTGGCACCATGACAAAATCCTCAAGGCAACCCAGGCTGAACTCGAGCCCGGAGAACTCAGTAAGTGGGCTGCTGCTGGAAGTACGACGCTTACCAGTGATATCGACGTGAACCTCAAAGGATCGAATACGGAGAAGGCCGTTAAAGTCTTCAACCGACTGTTCAAGGAAGACGATTGGGCTTATGAGGCGGGTGTTGTCTATGACGTCAATGTCTACGCCTTGGATTTCCTGCACGGAAAGACCTTTGCTGGTGTGAAACGAGACGGACATCGTGTCGCAGCAAAAGAAGGTGATCGGGCTGGTGAGGATGCCGGCGGCGTATCCCTGTCGAGCCCGGCAGATGCCGCCGCGGATGCAAACCATCAAGAGGTTTGGACCCTGGTCAAAATGCGGCTCTACATGACTCCTGACGAGTGGGACGAATACAAGGGTGGTGTCGATTCGACCGGTGCAGAAGGCGCAAAATGGGCCGAAGTTGAAAGCCGCTATGCAAATTATCGGGACACGCTACGGGCCGAGATGACGAATGTCTCCAAAGCGACCCTGGCGGCGGCTGATGAAAGCGAGAAAACCGGCATTACGGTCCTCAACCAGGTGGCACAACAGAAGGCTGAGGCGGATGGTTCGGTGACCGATAAGGAGACACAATCGGAAGATAATCTGATGGCTGCCTCGAATCGAGTCTATGAGCGAAAGCTCAAAGAGATGAAGAAGACGCGAAACCGCGTCAAAGAGGATATCGACGAGTACGATGCCTTGATTGAGCAAGGAAAGCGGACATCGAATCGCTTTAGCCCCCTTGCGGAAGAAGAAGCAGAGATGCTTCACGCCGAAATTAACGAGAATCTCGCTATCCTTCGGGACCTCATTAGCGAATGCGCACTCTATTCCAACGAAGCGTATTTGACCGATGGCGCAGTGAATCACGCCGTCGTTGGGCTTCAGGAAGGAATCGAGATCCACCAAACCAAGGCTGAGAGCCTTCATGCGGTCAACGAAAACGTGGCCGATTGTCTCAAGGAGATGGCGCGCCACGGTGAAAATGTCGGCGAGGCTGGCTACAAGGCCGGTAAGTACATGTGGCGATTGGCCGACGCGGCTCGAAATATGGGCATGAGCGGCGGGCTAATCGATACGTATTACGATGCAGGTTTTGAACTTGCGAACACCATTAAGGGCGGCGGAAAGAGTCAACAGGGACACGGCGGACCTCAAGGTGCCTACGATGTGATTCACTCCAAGATGGGCATTAGCCCCAATGACCCTGCTGGTGTGGCTGATCTCAAGGGAATGACCCGTTCAGTCGGCGTATCTGCCTCCGTTTGGTACAAGAGCAACGTCGGTTCGAGCCACCAGCATGACCTCGGTGAGACAGTAACAAAGGATAAGCATTGATGGACAGTGACGGCATGATGCCGGAGGACAAGAACGCGCGTCTTCAGCTCCTCAAGACTGATCCTGACGCGTTTTTTGCTGCCGCCAAGCGTGTACATTTTCGCGAGACGTTGGACCTGACTGGCTTGGACTTTTCCGGTCTCGACCTATCGGATGCGCCCCGCCGCCGCCGATGGGACCTCTCGGGTTCAAATCTCAGTGGATGTCGGGTGAACGCCTCCCATCTCATCACATGCCGTCTCCAGGGAACCAACCTTGAGGGCGTTGAGGCTGATGACGATCTTGGTGATCTTGCACCCATCGCAGCACTTTGGGCGGGCCAAGACGCATGGCACGCATGGCGTCAGGAGAACGAAGCCCCTGTCCTCATCGGAGCCGATCTATCTGGCATCGATCTCTCCGGCTATGACCTTACCAATGTGTCCCTGTCACGGTCCCTTCTTGAAGGCGCGGATTTTCGAGGAGCGACGTTGGAGGGCACAGGCCTCACAATGACCTCTCTTGGAGGCGCACGGTTCGATGGCTGTAGTCTTAATCGTGTGGATATGACCAGTGCCACATTGATTCAGAGCCAATTCGAAGGCGCAACGCTCAGTTTGTGTCGGTTGGATAAGGCAGATGTTACAGGCGCGAATTTCCAAGCGACCACCTGGGACGGATGTGTTGCGAAAGCGGTTGGTGGACAGGGCTTTGACGCGAGTCGAAGCATTCACAAACAAACCGTGTTGACCGGTGCAAGTCTCCCCGAGAGCTGCTGGAACGGTGCGATTCTTGGTCCCGTATTTTTGGAGCAAAGCGACTTAACGGGCGCTTCCTTTACGGAGACAAATGTCGATGGGGCGGTATTTCTTGGCGCCGAGGGCCTCAACCTTGAGGGTGCATTGAACATCGACGCTGCCAAGCGCTAGCACCTGATTGGACTCAATCTACTGCGTAATCAGCGTAATCTCGCCGAGTCCTTGCGTAGAGTATTGCCACGGTGTGTCATTGGTCCACTGACCTTGATACTCATTGCTCTCGGCATATTCGCGATAGACCTTGGTCAGGAAGGTGATTTCGGCCGTGGTATGGCGGCGGTCGCTGATATTGAGGATCCCTAGTTTCAGGCTGGACGGTTTCAGCGTCTTCTCCGCCGACCAGGTTCCAAATTGTTCGACAAAGTCATCAACCGTAAAGGAAACGACCTTTTCAGCCGTGACATGGTCGTCATGGCAGACGAGATTCTCATCTTCCTCCACACAGTCATTGAGTGTGAGATTAATCAACTTGTAGAAGGTTTCATCCACGGCTTCGGCGGGAATCAAGCCCATCATGTAAAGGAAGATATCCGACCATACGTTCGCTGCCTTATCAGCCGAGACAAGGCGAAATTCGCCGGATGGATCTCGTTTGATTGTCGGTTGGCCTCGCTCGCCATCCGCATTTTCCAAGAGTACCGCGTGGGGCCAACCACGTGTCGGATCCCACAAAGGCGCCAAAAGAGGTCCACTGAGTGTTGTATCGCCGTCAATCTCATCACTGATTTGTGAGTTCCATGCTTCTTGTCCCGGACCTGGAAAATCGGTCGTCCCAATGCCGAGCAGGCCGTGCCCTAATTCGCGGGTCAAGCCAGACGCGTCGGGCCACCCCATCCAAATCGTCCCCAAGAATTCGGGATGCTCCTTACCGTCAGCAATATCGAAACAGTGAGAGTTCGCTTCGCAAGGCGACATCAGCCCGGTTCCATGAATGTTGTCGTGAACACGGACGTAACTGGTGATTCCGATAGCGTCACGGGTACCAAGGACGAGGAAATCGAAGACGTCTCCTGCCGTCGACCAGGCATGCTGGCAGGGGACGCATGTTCCAGGGAAGTAGATGCTCCAATCGTTCACACGGCGAGATCCATAGTGGTCACCCATGGAGACGAAATAGCTGACGTCATTGCGTCTGAGTCCTGGATGAACCTCTTCAACCGATTCGCTTCCTCGTAGCGAGGGGTCGAGCCACCAAATGTCATCCGTTTTTTGGGTGATGTCATCGTTTTGAAGTGCTGGTTTGAGCGAGAGACAAGCACGCGTATAGAGACCATCGCCGGCGGTCACATCGCCGTGAGTGCCATCGTCGTAAAGCATGGTCGGCCCCTCTTCACCGATGACGGTGTACTTTGTCCAAGGCATGGGGCGACTTGGTTCACCTGGGTCTGCCCGCTGCACCATGGTGAAGGTCTCGTCCCGGAACAAAATAGCTGGCTCGACCATAATGTGACCGTGTCCGAGCGGGTCGGGGCAACTTAGGTTGTTGGGAATCAGCAAACTGGCGATTTCAACCGACGGAGATACGTTAGCGTCCGGGTCACATCCGATGACCTTACTCGGTTCCCATGACTTATCGAAGGTATGATTATCGGGACCCGGTGATGCCGGTACTGGGCTTAAGGGGGCCAGCCTACACCAACTCTCTGGGAGCCCGGGCTCCAGCGGGTTGGTGACACATCCATGTTCGCACGTATGAACCTCCGTGGATTCCTCACACGCCTCATAGCCTTGGCTGCAATCAATCAACCCACTCATTGTAGTCCTGATGACACCTTCATCGCACCAGACCTTCTGCGTACATTCGATGGTGCACGCTTCTTCTTCGCAGGTGCCATCCCGGCATTCGTAGCCTTCGGGACAGCCCTCATGACATGGATCTTGGGAACTCACAGCGTCAGGAACGCTCGCTATACCCGCATCTTGGGCAGACGGGTGCGCCTCCATGCCCGAGACACACCCCGGCATGGCACACAAGAGCGCAATCGCTAGTGAACGATTCACTACGCACTTCCCCAAAGTAATAATAAGACGGTTAGGGAGAGTTTAGACTGAGTACACCGTTGTGTTCAAGTCTGGGGTCGCCAATGAACGAAGAACCTCCAGCGCGCGGTAACTGAAAGGGCAGCAATTGCGGAGTGATTCTCTCTACTACTTGAGTGCACGCGCATACTTTTGCGGGTGAAAACCGCAAAAGCTCTTTCCGTCGATCGTCGTCAGCGGCACGCTATTACATCGAATTTTACGCGCGGCTTTACGGTACTTTTCATAGTTCTTTTGGCTTTTGTCCGTGCGGCGATAGACGTAGTTGATACCCGACTCCTTCACCGCATTGACGGCCTTCTTCGTCCAAGGACAACTGTCTCGTCCGTAGATGTAGGCCCGCACGCGCTCAGGATCGAGTTCCTTTCCCTTGGAAGTCCACTCTTTGATTTTACCTGGGACCTTCTCGCCAAGATTGAACTCAGCTTCCATTTTCTTTTGGCCTTTTCGGTACCATGTGATCCATTTGCCATGCTTCATGTCATTCTTATAGGTACCCTGACTTTCCCGTTGACCACTCTTGAACCAGGTTGAAGCTTCACCGTTTCGTAAGTCATTGGCGTAGTTAATTTCGGACTTCTTTTGGCCGTTTTTGCGCCATTCGATCCAGCGACCGGTCTTAGCACCACTGGCGTAATTACGTTCGTATTCCTGCTGTGCATTGGACTTGTACCAACGCTTCCATACACCGTCTTTTTGCCCATCCTTGTGAACGCCAGTCTCTCGAAGCTGACCGCTCTTTTTCCACACGGAAAATGAGCCATGTTCTTGGTCTGCCTTGTAATGCCGTTCCGATTCTTTTTGGCCGTTGGAGTGCCAGCTTTCCCAGCGTCCCTGCTTCTTGCCATCGACGTAGCTTCCGCTTTCTTTCACAGCCCCCTTTCGGTACCAAAATTTCCATGGACCGACTCGGACATAATTGTCGCTCGCATCTCGGCGCACATACCCTTGCGCCTTATTTTGGCCATTGCCCCATTTTTCCTCGCGAAGTTCATCGGTGTCTTTCTTGGTGAACTCAGGCGTCGCGGCATTCGTCTTGGCGCCACTCTTGGAGGACGTCTTTGTATCACCACCTTCACTTTTTTCGGGTTCAGAGCTTTTTTCCCATGGCATTTTTGTCTCTTCCCCGTCCTCTTCCCCGCATGCTGCGAAGCTGAAAAGCGCAACCAACAAACCTAGCCATACAAAACGCATCCTAATCCCCCTTCGAATAGCCGCCAGCTGCCATCAGCCACGACCGACTACATATCGTTTGAACGGCCCAATTCTTACATCTTCTTTTCGGACGCACAAGGTGGCCATGTCGCCATTTTAAACCTCATCACCCTCCCGAATTGTCCTGCGAGAGTGGCGATGAGGCCTCCTCCAGAGAGCCTTTGAAAAATCAGCGGCATAGGACCAAAGAAGGCCTTACAAGCTTAATCTAGTGATGAGGGAAGGGCTTTGCTAAGCTGTCATCACGTTCAGGGGGATTGGCGATGAATCGACGACGACAGGTTTATGTTTGGGCACTAGTTGGGCTTATTGCGGCACTCGTTGTGGGATGCGACGAGAGTGGCGTCACAGGAACGAGTGCAGATACGTCCGCACTGGATTCCTCAGCGGTTTTGGATGTTTCCGAAGCCGATCTCAATGAGCCGGATACCAGCGAGGCGGATATCAGCGCCACCGACGTTGAACCAGACGCCGGTCAACCCTCGACATGCGAACCGGGAGAGGGGTGTTTCGGAGAGCCCTGCGATGGAAATGACGCATGTCTGTCCGGTATCTGCTCGCTCCACATGGGCGAAAAGGTTTGCTCTAAGACCTGTGATGAAACGTGCCCTCAAGGGTGGTCTTGTACGCTTGTAGGCGGCGGCGGTGACGGTCAATCCGTGTGCGTCTCGGACTTCAGCCATCTCTGTCTGCCTTGCACCGATACTGGCACTTGTTCAGGCGAAACACCCAATGCATGCGTAAAATACGCTGATGGAACAAGCTTTTGCGGTGGTTCATGCGATGCTGATACGCCATGCCCATCGGGTTATTCATGCCAAGAAGTTGAGACCTTGGACGGTGGAACTAGCTTTCAGTGCGTGAATACCGCCGGTGTATGTCCATGTACGGACTTAGCGATCGAAACGGCACTTTCGACTTCATGTGAGGTTACGAACGACCTGGGAACATGTGCAGGAGTTCGCATTTGTGAGGAGGCTGGGCTGAGTGCTTGTTCGGCCACTGAGGCCAGTGAAGAGATTTGCAACGGCATCGATGATGATTGCAACGGTGTGGCTGACGATGGGACCTGTGATGATGGTAACGATTGCACGATCGACAGTTGTGCGGGGGCTGACGGCTGCACCTATGAGATCCTAACGGAAGGCGAATGCCTCGACGGTGATGCCTGCACGATTGGAGACCATTGCGAGGAAGGTGTGTGTGTCGGCAAAGCGATCGATTGCGATGATGAAAATCCATGCACCATCGATAGCTGCGATGGCTTAGGTGGATGCAAAAGTGAGCCTCAAGTGGCTGTGTGTGACGATGGCGACCCTTGTACCCTGGGAGATCTATGCAGCGAGGGTGTCTGTCAGGGAACCGCCACCTTGAGCTGCGACGATGGCAATCCTTGCACGGACGATAGCTGCGGTGAGGACGGTTGTGTTCATGAGGCCAATGAGGGCGGATGCGACGACGGTAACGCCTGCACCGAAGGAGATCTATGTGCCGAAGGCGGATGTGTTGGAGCCATGGTTGCCTGCGATGACGGAAACCTTTGCACCACCGATAGCTGCGATGCGGCCACAGGATGTGTCACATCAAACAACACCCAGCCATGTGACGATGGCGACACATGCACATTGGGCGATGCCTGCGCGGAGGGGGCGTGTGAGGCCGGTGCGAATACACTGGCCTGCGATGACGGCAATCCATGTACGAGTGATAGCTGCGATGCCGTGCTCGGATGTGTCTTCGCTGCGAACGACGCGCTTTGCGACGATAACAATGCCTGCACCGAGAGCGATGTGTGCTCACAAGGTGTTTGCCAAGGTGCTCAGGTGGCCTGTGACGATGGCAATCTATGCACAACGGATAGCTGTGACATGGCCACGGGCTGCGTTGCAGTGGATAACACCCAACCGTGTGATGATGGCGACACTTGCACCCTCGGTGATGCGTGTGCCGGCGGTGCATGCGCAGCTGGTCCAAACGCGTTAACCTGCGACGATGGCAATCCGTGTACCGATGACGGTTGTGACGCTCAATTAGGCTGTGTGTTCGCCGCGAACGCTGCAGCCTGTGACGATAAAAATACGTGCACGACCGCGGATACCTGTACGGAGGGGGCGTGTGTTGGTGCCGGCTCGCTTGCGTGCGATGATGGAAATCCCTGTACGGTGGATTCCTGCCTGCCGAATGGTGGTTGCTCGTACGCCAACGCTGCCGGTGCATGCGACGATGGCAATGCCTGCACCATCAACGATGTTTGTGTCGATGGCGATTGCGAAAGTGGGTTGGTGCTCTCGTGTGACGATGGAAACCCATGCACCGATGAGGTCTGTGAAGGGGGCGATTGTCTATTTACGGCCAATGAGAGCGATTGCGACGATGGCAATGCCTGCACACAGGCCTCCACCTGTGTGAACGGCGCATGTCAGGGGTTCGATGCATTGATTTGCGATGACGGCGACCTTTGTACGAGTGATTACTGCGATCCCCAAGACGGTTGTGCGACCATCTTTAATGACGTTCCGTGCGACGATGGCGATGCATGCACTGTGGGGGAAATTTGCATCGAGGGCCAATGTCTCTCCAGCAATCTTGTGGATTGTGACGATAACAATCCGTGTACTGAAGACACATGTGTCGAGGGGGGATGTCAGTCTCTATCCCTCGACAATGATTCGGTCTGTGGCGAGAACAAGTCCTGCCAAGATGGCGTATGCCTGGACAATGAGTACTGCGGCGATGGCATCGTTAATCAACCGAATGAAGAGTGCGATGACGGCGACAATGACAACAACGATGCATGCGACAACAACTGCCAATTCTTAGGCGTTATCGACATCACCTTCGGTACCTGCGGAGCCTCGGGATCAAGCGGTCCTAGTCAGGGCAATTGTGACGATGCCTATGCAGGTCAGCAGTGGATAGGCGGTGCGGTCACGGTGAGTGGCTCCGGCATCCAGCAGTGGACTGTTCCTGTCACAGCGACCTATGCCCTGACCGCCAAAGGGGCAAAGGGTGGCGGCGATGGCGGAAATGGCGCACGCATGGTCGGCGAGTTCGCATTGAATCAAGGGGATGTGCTTTGGATCCTCGTGGGTCAAATGGGGTCTGCGGCCCCTGAACAAGTCGGAAACGGCGGCGGTGGCGGCACTTTTGTGGCCCTGGGAGGAGAGACGCCCCTTATTGTCGCCGGCGGCGGTGGCGGTACCGGCCATAATAAAGCCAATGGTGGCTACGAAGGCATTTACGGTCACACTGGTAACAACGGTAAAGACGGGCAGTATTGCGGCTTCGGTGTTGGGGGCGCGAATGGTCAGGGCGGAGAAGCTGCGGACAATTGTGGCAACGGCGTCGGCAATGCTGGCGGTGGCGGTGGTTTCTATGGGGACGGTGGTTCCAAGGGATCAGCCAACGGCGGAAAAGCGTTTGTGAACGGAGGCGTGGGTGGACCTTCCACCGGTGGTTTCGGCGGCGGCGCAGGCTCGAACCAGTTTGTCTATGGATGCGGTTCATCGCCCCATGGCGGCGGCGGCGGCGGCGGGTATTCTGGCGGCGGCGGCGGCGGCAATAACTGCAACGGTGCAGGCGGCGGCGGCGGATCGTTCAATTCCGGTGCGAATCAGTCTGGAGAGCAAAATGTCTCCAGCGGAAATGGGTCGTTGCGAATTGAACTGAAGCCTTAACCTGGGCCTTTCGGCTGGCAAACATGAGTCAGTATCCTCTTACGAATCGACAACAATCCGCCCTCCCAGCATCGTGCTGACGAGGTCAAAGGAGCCTTGATGGCCCTCATTCGGTTATGCCTATGGGTCGGTCTACTCGCTTTGTGCGCAGGCTGTCATGAGCATGGACAAGGTAGCAAACCTCAGGCCTCGGATGTGTCTCCCTCCGATGCGTCAGTAACCTCTATGGATGAATCCGATGTGACCGAGACTGACACGGCTTGGGACCGCTGGAAGTAGCTCGATGCACCTCCTCCATACACATCGAAACCGTGTCAATATGATGGGTTAGACGGCTCGAAACGTTCCTTCCTTGTTCTCGGGTCGAAACAAGCGGTTGCGTCCTCGCCGGCCTGCGGCTAATCTCGGCTCCGCGTTGCCTTTATGACGCTGGGGGATGGGATAATGAAGTCGACTCGTACGTTGTTCGTGGTGTGTCTTGTGGCACTTGGTTTGGGATGCGGTGAAAGCGGCATGACCGGTTCCACTGTCGATTCAATGCCCGGTGAAACGGTTGCTGATAGCCAAGCTGTTGATACGGCCCAGCCGGATACGGCGACAGAAGATGGTGGGACGCCCGATACGACCAGCGCGGACACAGCCGCATCCGATACTGGCGCCCCAGATGCAGGCCCAGGGGTTGGTTGCGAGCCTGGCGACGGTTGCTTCGGCGAGTCCTGCGACGGGAACGACGATTGTCTCTCCGGTGTGTGTGCCATGCATGTGGGCGATTATGTCTGCTCCAAGACCTGCGATGCGACCTGTCCTGAAGGCTGGTCATGTAAGCTCGTAGGCGGCGTTGGAGACGGCGGCTATGCCTGCGTATCCGATACCAGCCACCTTTGCTTGCCCTGCGCGACATCCGCCGACTGTGCGAGTGACGAGTCGGTCAACGCCTGCGTCTCTTACGGCGAAGAAGGCTCTTTTTGCGGGGCTGCCTGTGAGGTGAGCGAGGACTGCCCGTCCGGGTATTCCTGCGAGGACGTCGACACGGTCGATGGCGTCACAAGCCAGCAGTGCGTGGCCAATTCTGGCGTATGCAGCTGCACCAATTTGGCCATTAGCTCGGCACGAACGACGCCTTGCCATATCGAGAACGATTTCGGTCTGTGCGAGGGGATCCGAGCCTGCGGCGAAAGCGGTCTCAGCGATTGCAATGCGCTTGAGCCCTCCATGGAGATCTGCAACGGCATCGACGATAACTGCAACGGCATCGACGATGAGGGAACCTGCGACGATGGCAACGACTGCACCATCGATACCTGCGATGGAGCCAACGGTTGCACGTACGAGCCTATCGATGGTGGCGAATGTCTAGACGGCGATCCCTGCACGGTGGCCGATAACTGCCAAGCAGGCCAATGCGTCGGTACCCCCGTCGAGTGTAAAGACGACAACCCCTGCACCGACGACGGCTGCGACGGCGCCGGCGGCTGTACCTTCACCTTCAATTCCGAGCCCTGCGATGATGGCGATCCCTGCACCCTAGCCGACACCTGCCAAGAGGGTGCCTGCGCCCCGACCGTGGACCTCACCTGTGACGATAACAATCCCTGCACCGACGATGTCTGCTCGGATACAGGATGCATCCACAGCCCACTGGCCGGCGCCTGCGATGACGGAAACGCCTGCACCGAAAGCGACGCCTGCCAAAACGGTGCCTGCCTCGGTCTATCGGCCGTGTTCTGCGACGATGGAAATACCTGCACGAGCGACAGCTGCAGCCCTGCCGACGGATGCATCAGCACGCCCAACGCGGCGCCTTGCGACGACGGCGACTTGTGCACCCTTAAAGATACCTGCACGGACGGCGCCTGTGCCCCAAGCGGCGTGGCACTAAATTGCGACGATGAAAACCCCTGCACCGACGATGTCTGCAACGCCATCACAGGCTGCGCCCACCTTCCGAATGCGGCTCAGTGTGACGATGGCGACCCCTGCACCCTGGACGACACCTGCTCGGCCGGAACATGCATCTCAACCAAGGCCCTCGAGTGTGACGATAACAATCCCTGCACCACCGAAAGCTGCGTCCCCATGGCCGGATGTAAGTCTGTAGCTAACCAAAACCCCTGCGACGATGGCGATATCTGCACCCTCCAAGACACCTGTGCGGGCAACCAATGTCAAAGCGGCGCAGGTGTTCTTGAGTGCAACGACGAAAACCCCTGCACGGATGATGTCTGCGACGCCAAATTGGGATGCGTTTACACCCCGAATGAGAACCTCTGCAACGATGGAAATAGCTGCACCAAAAACGACCTTTGCTCCCTCGGTAAATGCCAGGGAATCGGAGGTGTTGCATGCAGTGACGGCAATCCCTGCACCATGGATTCCTGCAACCCAGAAGGCGGCTGCACCCACGAAGCCGTGGACGGACCATGCAGCGATGGAAATGCCTGCACCACCGGGGACACCTGCGAAAACGGCGTGTGCATGCCCAAAGCCGAGCTTGGCTGCGATGATGGAAACCCCTGCACCAGCGACTCCTGCTTAAACGGCCAGTGCGTCCATCCACCTGCGGACGGAGACTGTGACGATAAGAACGCCTGCACCCCCAATTCGGTCTGCAAACTCGGTACCTGTCAGGGAAGTGGGATTCTAGACTGCAGCGATGGAAACCCCTGCACCAACGATGGATGTGACCCATCGGTTGGTTGCGTCAGCGTCAATAACGACGCTCCCTGCGCGGATGGCGATGTCTGCACCACCGTGGACGTGTGTGAGGGCGGCCTATGCGTCGGTGCCGGCGCCTTGGTTTGCAACGATAACAACCCTTGTACCGACGATGCCTGCGATGCAAACCTTGGCTGCACCTTTACCGCCAATGAGGCCGAGTGCAACGATGGCAACGACTGCACCCTCAACGATTATTGCGCCGCAGGATCCTGCGTGGGGAAATCCATCCTCGATTGCGACGATGGCGACATCTGCACCGACGATGCCTGCTCGGCCGAAGGTGGATGCGCATCCACGCCGAACACAGCACCCTGCGATGATGGGGATGCTTGCACCCAGGCCGATGCCTGCGCAGATGGCGAGTGCGCATCCGGCGAGCTTCTCATCTGTGACGATGGTCTTTTCTGCACGGGTACCGAGACCTGCGATCCCGATACGGGATGTGTGACCACGCCACCCGTGGGCCTCGATGATGGGGTGGATTGCACCGTGGATACCTGCGATGAGGAAACCCAGACCTTTACCCATGTCGCGGATGTCTCGCTATGTGGCGACCCAGGTTTTTGCAATGGCCAGCCCGTGTGTGACGAGGTTCAAGGATGCATCAAGACGCCACCTCCCGAGCTTGATGATAACAATCCCTGCACCGTGGACTCGTGCGATGAGGAAACCCAGACCGTGACCCACACCAAGGACGATTCCCTATGTGATGACGGCTTGGCCTGTAACGGTGAAGAGTCCTGCACCGACCAAGGATGCGTTGCCGGCGACGCTGTCTCGGTCGATGACGGTATCTCATGCACCGTGGACGCCTGCGATGACGCAACGGGCGAGGTGACCCATACGCCCGATGCGGCGCTTTGTGAGCCTCCAAGCGATTGCCATACAGCCAGCTGCGATGCGGCCGAAGGTTGCACCTTTGAGGTTGCAGCCAATTGCTGCGGCAATGGCATCGTCGAAGACGGCGAGCTTTGCGACGATGGCAACAACGAAAGCGATGATGGTTGCTCGTCCACCTGCCAGAAAGACTGCAAGAAGGTCTATAACGGCAGCGTGGCGTGGGAGCAGACCATCAACGAGACCCTGGGTGGGTTTGGTGGGAAGCTCGATTGGCGTGATCGCTTTGGTTGGGGGATTGCCAACATTGGTGATCTGGATGGCGAT
>MDTD01051182.1_pt1 | contig 13020 bp, 13 predicted proteins | sample 811221 | NCBI WGS metagenome assembly MDTD01 (sample SAMN05326646, study PRJNA326480) | marine metagenome | isolation source: seawater | place: Pacific Ocean: South West | collected 2011 | reverse complement strand
GCATTGGCAAAACAATCAGCCATTGCTAGAGGAACTTTGCTAACGCCAAAAGAAACCACCGAATTGGCCAACCAATTGATGAACTGCGAAGTGCCAGCTTACCCCCCAGCGGGCAAGCCTGTTTTTGTTACTTTTGCCCCAGCCGAACTTGAAAAACAACTAGAAGGATAAGAATGAGTAATTACGGTTTAAGAGGATTTGGTAGTATACCCCCCGCAGTAAAAAACCTGCTGATAGTAAATGGTTTGTTTTTGCTAGCCACTATGGTTTTTGAAAACATGGGTATTTCGTTAATAGAATTATTAGGGCTACACTATTGGACATCAACTAAATTTCAAATCTACCAAGTATTTAGCCACATGTTTATGCACGGTGGTTTTACTCACTTGTTATCAAATATGTTTGCGTTGTGGATGTTTGGTACTGTGCTTGAAAGAAACTGGGGAGCAAAGCGTTTTATCTTTTTTTACATCTTCACGGCACTTGGCGCGGCGGTGTTGTATCAAACCGTTGTAGGTTTTGAGTTTTATTCGCTACAAAGTGCAATTGATGCCTTTCAAAACTCGTCAACAGTAGAAAACCTGCAAAATATTATACCAAAGGTTAGTGGCTCAATGAAGACAACGTATTTGGTGGATTTGAAGTCTATATATGCAGACGGGATAATTAGTGCTGAAGAGCAACAATATGCGTTAAACGTTTTGCACAGTTTTTTAACCCAAAGTATAGACCAACAAAACGTAGTTGGCGCATCGGGAGCAGTTTTTGGTATATTAATTGCTTTTGCAATGTACTATCCAAATACTGAGCTAATGATGTTATTTGTTCCGTTTCCAATAAAAGCTAAGTATTTTGTTGGCATTTATGCGGCAATGGAATTATATTTAGGCATACAAAACAACCCCGGTGATAATGTGGCACACTTTGCCCACTTAGGAGGAGCACTTTTTGGATATATTTTGGTGAAGTATTGGAATAAAAAGAATAGAAAATCGTTTTACTAGAACGGTATGAGAGTATTAGACGACTTTATGCGGTTTTATACACAAGGCAATAGCATGGTGCGCAAGCTTATCATTGTTAATGTTTTGGTGTTTTTGCTTAGCAGCATAATGGGTCTCGTTTTTTGGAGTATAGAAGGCACAGAGGCTTTGCCCGTGCTAATGGATAAATTTACCCGTTATTTCTCAGTCCCTGCAAACCTTTCCACGCTAATCATTCGCCCGTGGACGGTAGTTACCTACGCATTTTTTCATGGGTCAATAGGGCACATATTCTTCAATATGCTGTTTATGTATTTGCTAGGCAGTATTTTTCAAGAGTATTTGGGCAACCGAAAAGTATTAGCTACCTATATATGGGGCAGTGTTTTTGGTGCCGCTTTATATGTTTTAGCTTTTAATGTGCTCCCTGTTTTACGTCCCTATACTGCCGAAGGGCACTTGGTAGGAGCATCGGCAGGAGTTATGGCCTTGGTAGTAGGTGTTGCTGCTTTTATCCCTTATTACGAAATTTCAATCTTTAGATTTTTTGTTCAACTACGTTGGATAGCCATTGGCTTTATAATATTTGATTTTGCTATGATGCCCCAAAGCAATGCAGGCGGGCACATTGCACACCTTGGCGGAGCATTATTTGGGTTTTTATATGCCCGTCATTTGCGTAGAAGTACTAAATTTGGCGATGGAATTGAGGGTGTGGGTGATTTTATAGGAGGATTGTTTAAAAAGAAACCAAAATCGAAACTTACTGTAGTGAAAAAAGAAACTACAGTATATAGCAGTACTACCGTTGCCGATTTTGACGACGATTACGAGCCAAGTCCTGAAGTGATTGATGCCATTTTGGATAAAATTAATCAATCGGGCTATGAAAGCCTTACCCGAAAAGAGCGCGACTTGCTTTTTAAAGCCAGCAAGCAAGATTAATGTTTCTTATTAATAAAGTTGTATTTGTACTAAATATTATAGCCGCCCTTTTACTTTTGGGCAGCTATCTTTCGCCATCAAGTAACCCCCAATACTTATGGCCTTTTTCTTTTTTGGGCTTAGGTTATATAATTTTATTGGTAGTAAACCTTGTTTTTATTGCCTATTGGTTGGTGCAAGCCAAATTGTATCTTTTTATTTCATTAGGCGCTATTGTTTTAGGCTTTTCACACACCGGTAAGTTTTTTCAACTGCAGGGGCGAACAAAATCGGCAAGCGATACCACTATAAAAGTAATCAGCTTTAATATTCAAAATTTTGACGAACGCCATAACGGTTTAAACCCATACCCCGAGTTTTTTGAGTTTATAAAAGAAGAACAACCTGATATTGTTTGCCTGCAAGAGTTTAACCGATGGGTGGGCATTACCAGTAAAACAGTTGCTATAGAAGAACTAAAAAATGCGATGGGCGCAAAGTTTTCGTATGTGGTGCGTAGCGATACCGGCAACGATTTGATTATTGCATCAAAGTATAAAATACTGGGTAAAAAAGGCATAAAGTTTACCAAATACAAAAGCACCAACAATGCTATGTGGGCTGATATTGTTATAGGAAAAGATACCGTGAGGGTTATAAACGTCCACTTTCAGTCGTTTTTGTTAAATAAAGTGAAGTTGGAAGAACTGGAGAGCAAAGACAAGGCAATTGAAAGTTCTAAAAACATTATTAAACGTTTGCGCGACGGGTTTAAAAACCGTGTGCCACAAGTAGATACAGTAGCGAGAGAGATTGAGGCTTCGCCTTACCCTGTAATTTTGTGTGGCGATTTTAACGATACGCCAATGAGTTATACCTACGATGAGTTGACAGACAAACTAAAAGATTCTTTTATTGAGTGTGGTGCCGGTTTTGCCAGCACCTATACAGGCCCCTATCCGTCATTTAGAATTGATTATATTTTGCACAATCCCCAAATGCGGGCTTACAATTATAAAAGGGGTAAAACCTATGGCTCAGACCACAGGGTGATACAAGCCGAGATTGCTTTGCATTAATCAAAACTCAACCTATTGTTTTCTAATGTCGCAGTTATGCCCAGTGGCAACGCTAGGTTTCTGTCTATATGTCCCGCCGGAAAGTTGAAGTATACAGGGTAGTTGTATTCAGCCACCACATCAGCAATAATTTCTTCGGCAGTTTTGCCAAAAGGCACTGCATTATCACGCATATCACTCATGCCGCCCACCACCAAAGCGACTAGGTTTTTTAGCTTCCCCGCACGCTTTAGCCCCATCATCATACGGTCAATATGGTACAGGTATTCGTCCAAATCCTCTAAAAACAAAATTTTACCCTCAGTATCAGGAAACGAAGCTGAGCCCAATAGGCTATACAATACTGATAAGTTGCCTCCTGTAATTATGCCCTTAGCATCGCCCGTTTTGTTGAGCGGATGGGTTGGCATATCAAACTGCGGCAAAGCACCCATAATGGCTGCGCAAAGGCTGTTTTGTGCTTCGGCTTTTTGGGGGTTGGCAGCATCCATACCCAAAGGCATGGTGGCGTGTAGTGTAGCTATGCCCAAATGGTTGTGTATATGGCTGTGCAAAACGGTAATATCGCTATAGCCAATTATCCATTTGGGTTGTTGTTTCAGTAAATCCCAATGTACCAAATCAACCATGCGTACAGTGCCGTAACCCCCGCGAGCGCAAACAATGGCTTTTATTTGAGGGTTGGCCAGCAGGGCGTTAAAATCATCAGCCTTTTGCTGGTCGGTACCTGCAAATTGGTGATTAATAGCAAATAGGTTGGGAGCTAAAACCACCTGCAAGCCCACACTTTCAAAAAGCTGTAGGGCAGTTTGCAATTCTTCGCGGCTAATTTTGCGTGCAGTGGCGGCAATGCCTATCGTATCTCCTTTTTTTAGCGAGGGAGGAAGTATCATTTAGTATCGGGTTTTTTAGTTTTGGGTTGGCGCTTGTTTTCCTTTAGTGCGCGGTCAATAATCCATTCTATTTGGCCGTTTACACTTCTAAACTCGTCGGCAGCCCATTTTTCAAGCTCCTTCATAGTTTCGGTGTTTATACGCAGTACAAAAGGTTTTTTTTCAGCCATTCAAGCGCGATTCTTCTATTTGTTTCAATTCGTATTTTTGTTTCAGGCGTTTCAAAAATGCCGCCATTTCAGCAGGTTTTTGCGTCCCTATCAGCATAGTTTCTCCATTTTTAAAACGGAGCAATACGTTTGTTTTCCCCCAAACAATATATACGGTTTGCTTTAGGTTATTTTTAGGTGGAAAAAGGAGTGACGCTGCTTTTATAGGCTTATGTTTGCCTAAGCTCAATGCAGTCAGGTCTTCCCACTTGTATAATTTTTCTTTCTTAAAAGGGCTATAGGTGAAAAAGATACCTTTTGGAGAAATTTTAGTGTGTAGAGACATTGAAAAGAATAAAGTGGCTAGGCCACCCCCTACAATAGAGGCTATTAAAAGTGCTCGTAATGCTTTTTCTTTTTCAACGGGGTCTTTCTCTTCAAGCCAAATAAAAAAAATTAACAGCACAAAAAGTAGCAAGGGAACCATTAATCCCCACAGCTTTTTCATGCTTTGTTTTTCGGTAAAAATCATTAATTCACTTTTATTGGTATTGCTTTTTCAGCTATTATTTAGTTCGGCTTTTTCTATTACTTCTATTTGATATTTTTGTTTTAGCTGTTTCAAAAATGCCGCCATCTCATCAGGTTTTTGCGTGCCTATAAGTATTTTTTTGCCGTTTTTAAGGTGAATTTGCAGGCCTTTGTTTCCCCAAACATTATAGGCTATTCCACGCTTTTTTGGGCTTATCGTTTTTATTCCCCAACCGCCATATTCACCCAAAGGGCTGTATTTGCGTACCCACACTTTTTCTATATCCTTCCACTGATGTGTTCTTTTTTTAATAAAGGGCGAGAAGCCAAAATGTACCCCTTTATCGTCAATACGGCTATAAAGGCGCATTAGTGCAAACAAAATCACAATAAATGCTTCGGCAGCTACTAATATCCCTATTGACGATATAATTTCAGCTTTTTTAGCATCATTTTCCTGCACAGCTATTGCTATAACTATTATTAATATCAGGGGGAATAGGATTAATATCCACCACCAACGTAGCATTGTTTGTTTTTCTTCAAAAACCATAATCGCTTATCTAATTATGAAGTGTTCCTGCATTTATAACAGGGCTTGCTGTTTTATCCCCACACAAAACTACCATTAGGTTGCTTACCATAGCCGCTTTTTTCTCTTCGTCAAGATGTACTACTTGTTTTTCGCTTAGTTTTTCAATTGCCATTTCTACCATGCCTACTGCGCCTTCAACAATTTTAGTACGTGCGGCTACTATAGCCGTAGCTTGCTGGCGTTGCAGCATTGCACCTGCAATTTCTTCGGCGTAGGCAAGGTGACTTATACGGGCTTCCATTACCTCAATACCTGCTATTGCCAAACGCTCGCGCAACTCTTCTTCTAGTTGGTGGTTTACTTCTTCTCCGCCGGAGCGCAATGAAATATCAGCCTCTTCATCGTCAAAATTATCGTAAGGATAATGACCTGCAAGTTTGCGTATAGCCGACTCGCTTTGTATGCCCACAAAGTTTTCGTAGTTATCTACTTCAAAGGCGGCTTTAAATGTGTCTCTTACTCGCCAAACTAGTACCACACCTATTTTTATAGGATTGCCCAGCTTATCGTTTACTTTTATAGGGGCACTATCAATATTACGGGCTCGTAGTGATATTTTTCTTTTTACATAAAGTGGGTTCACAAAAAAGAACCCGTTTTCTTTCACAGTGCCTTTGTACTGTCCAAAAAGAATTAATACTCGAGATTCGTTGGGGTTTATTACTATTAGTCCTATGAGAATAAAAAGAGGAATAATAAGCGCAAAAGCTAATACAGGAAAATGAAACAGAAAAATACAAAAAATAATTACTCCAATTAGTAAAAGAGCAAGAAGCAATGCACCGTAGCCCGATGATGGTTTTATAAGATTTTCAGCTTTCATAATTTCAGTATGATATTAAAATGATATCACAAATATAAACAACAAAGTGCTCAAAATCAGTTCATATTTCGATGAAAAACAGGTTTTTGTCTGATGAAAATCGATGTTTATAGTTCAAGAACTTGCTGCAATACAGCCGAAACTTGCTGGGCATGGCTAAATACCATAAAATGCCCTCCTCCCTTTATAGTATAATTGGCTTTTACAAAACGTAAGGGTAGTATTCTATCGGCAGTTCCGTGAATGTGTACAAGGTTTGAGGGTATTGAAGTGTTTTGCCATTGCAACAAAGCATTTAAACTCCATTTGTATATGCTGTGGCTACTGTGTTGTAAAATGTATGTTAGTTTTTGCTTGTGGGCTTTTTCTTTTAACCCAAAAAACCAATAACTAATGGGGGTAGGAGTAAGAATAAATGATGGGGGAACAAGATGTTGTAACCCTGTTTTGCCCAGAAACCTTAAATAGAAGGGGATTTCTTTTTTGCCTTTTGCTGATGATATAAGAATGATTTTTTTGACAGGTATATGCTTTGCTATTTCCATAGCCATCATGCCTCCAAACGACAATCCTATAAGTATTGGGTTGGCGGTGGTAATATAAGCACAAAGCCTATGAGCATAGGCCTCAATACTTTCTTCTTCCAGTGGTTCAACCCAAGGAATATGAACAATATTTACATTTGGCAGGTTGAGCTGGGAGAAAATAGTATGGTTGTTGGCCAAGCCGGGCAACATATAAACAGTAGTGGTAACCATTTTTGTGCAAAACTACAACATAGCATCAAGTAAGCCTTTTTGCAAGGGCTTGCTATTTATACCGCTTACTTTTGGGTTTAAACGGGCTTTCTCATAATCGTTTTGGTCAATACTACTGGTTAAAATTTGCACCTCAAATTCGGCCTGTAACCCCTTCAGTGCTTCCAAAAACTCCCACCCATCCATAAAGGGCATGTTAAGGTCTAAAAAAACAACATCGGGACTTATTTTTCTGTGTTTAATATCTTCCAAAGCCTTTTCGGCATTGGTATAGTCGATAATCTCATAATTAGGGTAATGGTTGCTTATTACCTTTTTATTAATCAGGTTTTGTACGGGGTCGTCATCTATAAGCACTACTTGTTTTTTTATTTCGGCAGCAATAGAACCAAAAAACTCCTTGTCGGCATCCATTTGATAGCCGTGCAGTACGCTGTTAAGCTTACGTATTACGCCATCCATTTGTTTGGCACTATTATCCAGCCCGCGTATGTATGATTTTAACTCTTGTAAAGGCAATAATTCTCCTTCATGAAAAATTAAGTTAGATATACTTAATATATTGGTGAGTGGTGCTCGCAAATCGTGGGCGTTAATGTGTGCAAACTGTTTTAGCTTTTTGTATTGTTTTAAAAGTATTGAGTACGATTTTTTCCGCTCTTCTTCGGCAAGTTTACGTTCGGTAATATCAAACGAAACACCCATTATGCCTACCATTTTATTGTCTTTGTCGTGCACAGGGCTTGCAACAATATAAATTGGAAAAATTGTTTTGTTTTTGTGTTTAACAGTAAATTCACCTTCCCAAACCTCACTGTTGTGTAATTTTTTCAATATTTGTCGGGCTTGACTTAAATCCGAACTTGGGCCAAGCACCATTAAAATATTACTTTCAAAAGCCTCCTCTTTTGTCCATCCATACATTTTTTCTGCAAAATGGTTCCAAAAAGTAATGTTTCCATCCAAATCTGTAACCACAACCGCTTGCATTATACTATCTAAAAGATGGGCTTGAAAAACAAGATGTTCCTCGTGTTTTTTCCTTTCCGTTATGTCTGATGTTATATCTAAAATCCCCCTTAACGAACCATCATCATTTAAAATAGGTTGCCCTTGTATTCTTATCCAACAAGGCTCGCCATTTTTGCGGTAGTTAATAATTTCAACATCGTAATTCTTTTTCCCTTGTATTGCCGTATTTATCTTTTCAACAACAGCAGGGTCGCTATCTTGTCCGCGAAGCAATAAGCCCGGACGTTTACCTAATACCTCTTCAGGACTATAACCAAAAGTGTTGGTAAACCCTTTATTTACCCACTCAATATTCCCCTCAGAGTCAGATAGTACTATAGCATTAACCGTTTTGTCTCCAATTAGGCTAAACATGGCTAGCCGCTTTTTTTGGTAGTCAATCAGGTCTTCCGTCTTTTTATCGTCGCTTAAATCATACGAAGTATAGACAAAGCCAATCACTTCGCCATCGTCGTCAATCACAGGAATATTAACAAAGTATGCGGGAAAAGCAATACCCGTTTTCTTTTTTACTAAAAACTCACCTTGCCAAATTTTTCCTTCTTTTAGTGTCTGCAAAATAGTGTTAGCTTCAATTTTCGAAGCATCAACAGGAACAACATTTAAAACATTCTTGCCCAACACCTCTCCTTCTTTCCACCCGTAAAGCGTTTCGGCAAACCTATTCCAGTATGTAATGGTGTTATGTACAGAGGTTACAACAATAGCCTGTTTTATATTGCTAAGAACCTTGTTATAAAGCGTATTGGTTTGCGTTGTATTTATTAATGTGCTTATATTTTCGCCAACATACAAAAAACCAATAATAGCGCCTGTTTCGCTTTGTAAGGCTGAAACTTCCCAAGCTATTGATACAATGCTGCCAGTGTTTAGGTGTGTATGTGTTTCTGCTTCAAAAACAGCGTCGGGTTGCTGCTCAATTTTTTGCTGTACGCTGCTTAATTCAGGTGCTTTATTAACTCCCGTGAAAAGATCAGGTAGTTTTTTTTGCAAAACATCTCCCTTTGCAATACCATAGGTGCTTAAAAAAAGGGCGTTTACATATATAACAAGACCTTCCCTGTCGGCGACGAAAGAAACAAACCGGCTTGATGAGCGAATACCGATAGGTAAATAACTCTCGATAGCTTTTTGATTACTCATGTTATCTAAGGGCAGTACTTGTAAAAAGGTGTAATTTTTTAAAATAATTTCACATAAACAAGTTTTAATACTAAAGGAAAAACTGTATATGAGGTTAACTGTTAGCCAATTAAAAAGAGACAAATAAATGCTTATTGCCTTATTTTCCCGATGAGTAACCGCCTGAATGAAGGTGAACAAGCAAAACCATTTATTACAATACACAAAAGCCCCTTACCTTTGCACCTTTAAATAATGAATACAAAACGACACTTAGTTACAGCAGCACTGCCATACGCCAACGGGCCGGTGCATATAGGTCATTTAGCAGGTTGTTACCTTCCTGCCGATATTTACGTACGTTACTTGCGCGCCAAAGGCGAGGATGTTTTGTTTGTTTGTGGTAGCGATGAGCACGGTGTTGCCATTACCATTAAAGCAAAAAAAGAAGGCGTTACACCGCAACAAGTAGTAGATAAGTACAACGGCATTATTAAAGCATCGTTTGAGCAATTTGGGATTAGTTTTGATACCTACTCACGCACATCAGCACCTATACACCACAAAACCTCGCAGGCATTTTTTAGAGATTTGTATGATAAAGGTGTTTTTAAAGAAATAGAAACCGAGCAGTACTATGATGTAGAGGCCAACCAGTTTTTGGCCGACCGCTATATAATGGGTACTTGCCCCGTGTGTAGCAACCCCAACGCTTATGGCGACCAATGCGAAAACTGTGGTACTAGTCTTGACCCAAAGGAATTGAAAGATGTACGCTCTACCCTATCGGGCGGCGTACCTGAATTAAGAACATCGAAAAACTGGTTTTTAGATTTGGGTGAATTGGCCGAAAAACCTGAGTTTATTGAGTATAAAAAGCGTGTGGACGGATGGCGCAGTAATGTAAAAGGTCAATTTAACTCGTGGTTAACGCAAGGGCTGCACGCCCGTGCTATGACCCGCGATTTGGATTGGGGTGTGCCCGTGCCTATTGACGGTGCAGACGGAAAAGTGCTGTACGTGTGGTTTGATGCACCCATTGGCTACATTAGTGCCACCAAAGAATATTTTGAGAACAAAGGTGACGCCACAGGTTGGGAAAAATGGTGGAAAGACGATGAAACCGCCCTTACCCACTTTATAGGCAAGGATAATATAGTTTTCCATACTCTTATTTTTCCTATGATGTTGCTAGAGCACGGAGGCTATATATTGCCTACCAATGTGCCTGCCAACGAGTTTTTGAACCTTGAGGGACAAAAAATATCGACCAGCCGCAACTGGGCTATATGGTTGAACGAGTATTTGGAAGATTTTCCTAACCGTACTGATGAGTTGCGCTACGTGCTTACCAGCATTGCGCCCGAAACTAAAGATGCAGATTATACTTGGCGTGATTACCAACTAAAAGTAAATAGTGAGTTGGTAGCCATATTGGGCAATTTTGTAAACCGCGCTTTGGTGCTTACCCACAAGTTTTACGAAGGTAAAGTGCCTACACCAGCAAAAACCGAAGGACAAATTGAAAGCGAAAACGCTAAACTGGTGCTGGATAGTAAAATATTGGCGCAAGAAACCCAACGTGCTTTTGGTGAGCTGGAAAAACACCTGCAAAATTTTGAATTTAGAGAAGCACAAGCCGAACTGATAAACATAGCCCGTGCAGGCAACAAATACATGGCCGAAACCGAGCCGTGGAAGTTGATAAAGCAAGATGCCGAGCAAACCGCTTATGTAATTAAAAACTGTTTGGATTTGTGCTTGCAAATAGCCGTAGCTGCACAACCTTTATTGCCCGAAACTGCCCGACGTATAAAACTGCAACTAAATGTGGAGCACGAAGCCCACCCCTATACTATTGAGGCTACTATGCGCGAAGGCCATGTGATAAACGCCGCCGAACATTTGTTTAAAAATGTGGAGGATGCCGAAATACAAACCCAACTGGATAAACTGGAGGCCAACAAAGCGGCTGCGACAGTTGTAGAAGCCGAACCAACAGTAAAACCAGCCAAACCCGAAATTGTGTACGACGATTTTGCGAAAATGGATATACGTGTAGGTACAGTGTTGGAGGCTGAACGTGTGCCCAAAACCGACAAGCTGATGAAGCTGAAAATAGATACAGGGTTGGATGTACGCACAGTAGTATCGGGCATAGCGCACCATTTTGAGCCCGAGCAGGTAATAGGCCGCCAAGTGAGCATATTGGTAAACCTTGCCCCCCGAAAGCTAAAAGGTATAGAATCGCAAGGGATGATACTAATGGCCGAAGACGCCGACGGAAAACTAAAATTTGTTACCCCTACTGAGGTGGTGGTAAATGGTAGTGGCGTGGCGTAAAAATATTCCAATATAAATTAGGCTTGATATAATTCGAGCCTAACTTTCTAATTCATTTTTGATTATTAAAAACGCTTTTTACGCCCTTTTTTAAACTCTGCCGACTTATTTTCCTTCTCCCTCAGGTGGCGCAAGCGTCTCGCTTGTGCCTTGATTATAACCCACCAAATCACCTTGTATTATCTGCCCTTCATTTTTTCTATCCTTTTATAATACATAACAAATATAGTAAGTTAACTATTCAGTTATTTGCCAGCATCTCAATGCCCTCCTCTTAGAGGAGGATGCTGAAGGAAGGAAACAACCCAAGTGCCTGCTCTAGCGTTCTGCATCAATAAATGGTTGATAATTCCATTGTCAGCAATTACCTTTGCACCCCTTTGGCCTCGTAGTTCAATGGATAGAATAGATGTTTCCTAAACATTTGATACAGGTTCGATTCCTGTCGAGGCTACGAAATCTTCAAAACCCTTGCATACGCATGGGTTTTGTTGTTTTAGAGGAGTTGAAGCCATGAGGGAATTTTCTGTAAGGCATTGATTTCCATTTTCTTTGTCTCGATTTCAGGCAGTGTTTATTTTGCCTGAATTGGAGCTTTCTTCCATCTGCCCCATGCAACAAACACAGCCAGTAATAGTAAGAAAATGTTCATGCCAATAAGTGATGCTTCACCCCTTGAAATATGAAATATGGAGGCTGAAATCATTAGCGCAATAATGCCATAAGCAGCAAAGATTGTAAGCTTGGGTTGTATTCTCAATGTTGCTGGTAAAATAATGCCTAATGCCCCTAATATCTCAACAATGCCTGTGAATTTTAACAGCATCAGGTTGTCCTTTGCCCAAGGTAGCATTTTTGTCGTTTCTTCTATCGGCTGAAGCAATTTTGCATAAGCTGCCCAAATAAATGTTAATGCAAGAAGAACTTGCGCTACCCACAATGATATATGCATTGCTTTTGAGGAATTATTTATTGTTGTCATAATTATTTAATTTAAAAAATGGAAAAACTGTTAATACTGATAATATCGGAAAGAAGTGCATAGGGATAACCATACCGGGGAATAACTCTGGAGATTCAGTATCTAAAGGTAAATTGAAACCTAAAACTCCAGCAATAGTGGCGAAGCTGATAACGCTAAAAGCAATATTCAACCAACCAATTGTTTTTGAACCTTTCCACTGTATGGCTAACTTATAGCCAACAGCCATAAGAAGGCAACCAATAGAGCAGGCGGCAATAATATTTGAAATCCCCGCTATCTTACTAAAATCTACAACTAAAGCTTCTTTATAGATATTCAAATAGATGATGCTTGCTAATGAAGATAGCAGGCTGCCTGCTATCCCCATTAAAAAAGTTTGTTTCCAGTTCATTTTGTTACAGGTACATTAAGCTGAAAATCTAAAACTTTAGGTGTGCCACTTCTTGTTACGTTGTATTCTGAGGGCTTTATAGAGAATGTGCCGGTAAAAACGCCACCTTCTGAATTTTTGGTAAATGTGAAAGGGATTTTGATTTGCTTGGTTACATCTTTAATCGTTAGGTTACCATTTGCCTCATAACCGCTTGCTGTCTTAGTAATGGAAGTGGACTCAAACTTTACTGTTGGAAAAGTTTTGGCGTCCAATCCTTTTTTGGCATGTCCATTTCGCATACCATTTCCAGTATTAATGGTATTGGCATCAATAGTTGCTGTTAACTTAGAAGCTGAAAGATTGTTTTCATCAAAAAACAATTCGCTTTTTAGCCCCTTAAATGTACCATCAAATTTTTTGCTGGTAAACT
>MDTD01192594.1_pt1 | contig 13023 bp, 7 predicted proteins | sample 811221 | NCBI WGS metagenome assembly MDTD01 (sample SAMN05326646, study PRJNA326480) | marine metagenome | isolation source: seawater | place: Pacific Ocean: South West | collected 2011 | reverse complement strand
GTATGCTGTGGACTGGCCGGAAAGGGTTCCCATAAGGTTCCGCGATCATTGGTTTCATCCTGCCCTAACCATATTCCGCCCGTGCCAACTTTATTCTGCCAGCAAGGAGTCTGGTCCCATTTCCCGTCAATGGTATTGTGATAGGCCCAGGCCCGATTGGTACTCCAACCCAGAATTCCCCAACGAAACCAGTTATTTGCCGGATGGAGTGAGGAAATGATGTTGTTGACGACCAGATTGGGGCCAGGTGATGCTTCCAGCCCGATACCGAATGTCAGGACATTGCGGATATAGTTGCCTTCGACGCGATTGTTGAAGTGTTCGGTGTCGAACCAGATGCCGGGGCCATTGCCATCCAGGATGGTATTATTCCGAATCACGGCACCGGTGAGGCGAAAGAATTTCATGCCGCCGGATTCCCAGAGCGGCGCTATGCAGGCCCAATTACTGTTGATGATTCGATTATGCTCAATCAACACCGGAGAACGTCCCGGAACAGTGGTGTTCTGGTTCTGAGCCGTGAGTAACGTTGAGAGGCTGCTGCCATGTATGCCGGTGTCCCCTGGCTCTATAATCCAGTTATTGACGATATGAAGCGGCGAGCTGGTCTGGTCCTGTTCCGCAAGAAAGCGAATACCGCTGAACTGGCTGTCCCGAAGCAGGTTCCCTTCGATCCTGATGCCTTCACCATCGGCAAAGATCTGGCCACGCTGCTGGTACTGACTTCCGCCCTGCAGCTCAAACCCCCGAAGCTGGACAAAATCAGCATGGATAGATACCAGCTCACTGGGACGGGCAGAAAGGTCCATGGGGGATAAATCGGGATCGGTATTGTCCGGCAATCGCGCATAAATACCACCGTCCCGGTTGGAGCCATCAAATGGTCCTAATACCAGAAACTCACTGAGGTAGGGTTTTATGGTACCAGAGGCTGGAGGGTGGTTCAGACTTGCAGGGGTTCCGGCCTGAGTGATGCAATCTCCGAACTTCTCAGGTAAGCCAAATCGATAGTGAAGCGGATAGGACATGGGAATGGAAGTATCAAACTGGAAAACCAGGTGATTCCAGCCCTCATTGAGGGTGAAGTTACCCCATTTATCATTACTTCCATACAGCCGATGCGGATTGGGAATGTAATGTGCCAGCTTTTCATCCGGCCCGGCATGGAGCACGGAATCCAAGAGCTGACCATTGGCCCAAAGCCGATATTTCTGCACCTGGGCAGCGTGCTTTGAACCCACATTTCTGGCCGCCCGAAAAGGGCCATCACAGACTACGGTATCACGGAGGGTTCCGGAATCATTGGGGTTCCAGGTTGCCATATCTGCCGGAGGTACCCATAGCCAGGTGGATACCCAGAAGACCGATCCTGAGGCGGAAGATCCATAAGTCGCATCAAAATCGAGATATCCGTCTGAGGTGGCAGAAACATGCAGCCAGGTATGGCCATCCTGTGCCTGCCCCGCGGAAGGTGAGAGTGAACCGTTGTAACGCAGATTCAGAAATTCGTAGGAGGCGCGATTGAAACAGCAATCTCCGCCCTGCAGTTCCGCAGGAATGGAACGCTCAATCAAGGCAGTGCCGTTATTGCTGACCGTCCCCGAATAGTCCGTAAAGTGATTGGCACGATACACCCCTGTCATGCCTGAAACAGGCTCCCAGGCGGCGGACGGAAACAGGTCATTGCCTGTGATAACCGGCATGGTGCCGTCATCATCCCGAACTCCTTCCAGGATGATCGGGGCAGATTCTGTCCCACTGACCGACACAGAGACTGCTTCACGATAGATTCCAGGATAAACTTTGATCGTACTTCCGGGACCAGCACGATTGACGGCCTCCTGAATGGTCATCAGCGGGAGAGACGGATCGGTGCCCGTATTGCTGTCGCTGGCGCTGGGGTGCTGATTATCGACATAAAGATTAGCAGATGTACTGGGGATGATGGGGGCTGGGCCTGTCTCATCTGGTATATCGCCACCGATCCCCGGGGTCATCAGGTACCAGTTGACCAGGTTCGCAGGGTCAGAAACCTGAAATAATTTTTCCGCGATCTCTGCTTTTGAAAGCCCTTCAAGACCGCCAATCTGATCCAACGGGAAGTTGATCAGCCAGGTCTCTTCCGGGGTCACAACCAGTCGATCTTTCAGGATATCATAGTGCACCGATACGGGGGCCGACTCCAGTAACAGGCGTTTGCCATCATGCGAAACAACTGAAGGCAGCAATGGCGGCGCATCTGGAATATTAGGATCGGGCAATGGCAGGGGAGTAGCCATGAGCGGTAAGGTGATTGCGGACACCGCGAGCAGCATTGCCAGGAAAGATGAATGTCGCATAATGAGGTGATTACGTTGGCGCATGGGGAAGCACTCCTGAATGGGGTTAACTCAACGTTCTATGCGGTAGTCTGTTGTATGTTCTTTATAGCCAATTAATGGAAATCACAACTATATCGGGAATTGCGAAATTCCTTTCCAGAAAGTTGCTTGCCGTGAGTACCCAGATGCAACCGAAGAAAACCGGCGCTCTATGGCTTGCATGTAACAGGATAGAAATTGTGATGATCCGCTGCAAGAGATAGGGGTGATTAAATTCTGATTAATTCCATGATATCGCCATTCATGCGGAAGGGATTATGCATGGTGTAGCGATTTTCTAACAACCTGATTGGATGATTAATTTTATCATAAGACGTCCTCTGGGCTGACAAAATGGGCTGATCAGATTTGCTGAAGCATCTTAGCTTGCTACTGGAAAAAGGGGACTTAACGGGCTAACATTGCAGGTCGTCTCCGTTATCTCATCTGTTCTGTTTCTGAGGTTAATCATCCATGGATCTTTTTGAAGCCGTCTCCACACGTCGCAGCTATCGTGGCCCGTTCCGTTACCAGCAGGTTCCAGATCGAGATCTGGAACGAATTGTGCAGGCAGGCCTGGATGCTCCCTCGGCGAAAAACAGCCAGACGACGGAATTTATCATTGTCACGGATCAGGCGATCATTCAGAAAATCGGGGCCCTGCCGGAAGCATTGAAAGCCATGCAGACGGCACCAGCCATGATTGTCTGCGTAACCGATCTCCAGCCCAGCACGGTTTCTACTAAAGAGACCTATGAAATCGAAAACTGCGCCGCGGCAGTTGAAAACATGTTGCTGGCTTTAAATGCGCTTGGCTATGGGTCGGTATGGCTCGATACCTGGCTGCGATCCAAGGATATCGGTCCGGTCGTCAATGAGCTGCTCAAACTGCCTTCCTACAAAACGGCCAGGGTTATCCTGCCGGTCGGTATTCCGGCTGACTCACCAGATCAACCGTCCAAAAAGCCATTCGAATCGCGCGTTTCTTATAATACTTATGGCGCGAATGCAGGCTGAACATCCAATCCCCACGAGACGAATACATGATTCAGATTGCCCAACTTAAGAATGTTATTCAGGATTATGCCTGGGGTTCCCGTTCCTCCATGAGTGAGGTGCTGGGCAAAGATGCACCTGACCAACCAGAAGCTGAAATGTGGATGGGAGCCCATCCCTCTGCTCCTTCAATGGTACGCATGCCTGGGGGGAAGCAGCCTCTGCACACCTTGATTGCAGACGATCCAGATGGTTGGCTCGGTGCGCCTGTGGCAAAGGAATTCGGACGGCTGCCTTTTCTCTTCAAGCTCCTGGCTGCGGATGAACCGCTGTCTCTTCAGGCTCATCCCACTCGGGAACAGGCGATTGCCGGTTTTGCCCGTGAAAATGAGGCAGGTATCGCTCTGGATGCCCGAAATCGCAATTACCGCGATGATAATCACAAGCCGGAAATCATCTGTGCGGTCACCGAATTCTGGGCATTGCGCGGGTTCCGCCAGTCGGAAGAGATTGTAGATGTACTGGATCATACTGAATCTCAGGCACTGGAGCCCCAAGCCTCTGCTTTGCGCCAGCAGCCCGGAAGAGATTCGCTGACCGCGCTGTTTGCCAAAATGATGGAGCTCAGCGATCGGGATCGCGAAACCTTTGTGCGCTCAGTTGTCAGCTATGCAAAAAAGAAGGCAGAGACGGATAGCCATTGGTCTTGGATTGAGCGTATCAACTCTTATTACCCGGATGACATCGGGGTAGCCGGGGCCGCGATGCTGAACATCATCCGCCTGGATCCGGGACAGGCCATGTATCTGCCCGCGGGTGAACTTCATGCTTATCTGAACGGTGTGGGTATGGAACTGATGGCAAACTCCAATAACGTGCTCCGCGGGGGACTTACTCCCAAGCATGTCGACGTGCCGGAACTGCTCAATACGCTCAGTTTTTCCATGGGGCCTGTTGATATCCTTTCGCCAAAGAAGTCGGCTGGAAGCGAAGCCGTTTACCAGACGCCTCTCAAGGAGTTCCAGCTTTCAGTCATACATCTGCTGCCTTATACGCCTTTCAAGGTTGGTGACCACCACATCGAAATTCTGTTCTGCCTGAAAGGCTCTGCAGTCGTCAGCAGCAAATCCATGAACGACCCCCTTGTCATGACCCGAGGGGAATCCATCGTCGTGCCTGCTTCCGCCGGACCTTACACACTTTCCGGGGAAGCAACCGTCTATCGCGCGACAGTACCTCTTTAAGCCGCAGCAAAAGGACTTCACGATGAATACCCGCACTATGGCCGAAGCCGCCAGGGCCGCTTCTATTCCTCTGGCCGCAGTCAATTCTGATCTCAAGAACAAAGCTCTTCTTGCCATCGCAGAAGCTCTCGATGCTAACCGCAATGCCATTGAGCGCGCTAATAAGCAGGACCTGGAAGAAGCGGCTGCCAGCCTGTTAGCAGCACCGTTGCTCAAGCGGCTGAAGTTTGATGGCAGCAAAGTGGATGATGTCATTGCCGGCATCAGGAGTCTGGTCAAACTACCAGAACCGGTTGGGATTTCTCAGCAGTCGACCGAATTGGATAAGGGGCTTGAGCTGTATCGTGTCACCTGCCCGATCGGGGTGATCGGGGTGATTTTTGAATCACGGCCCGATGCCCTGGTCCAAATCTCCACCCTTTGCCTGAAAAGCAGCAACAGCGTGTTGCTGAAAGGTGGTTCTGAGGCAACCCATACCAATCGCATTCTGGCCAAGATCATTCACGACACCAGCATTGAAGCAGGAATACCCGAAGGCTGGCTTCAGTTACTGGAAACCCGTGACGATGTCAGCGAGATGCTGGACATGGATGACCTGATTGACCTGATCATCCCCAGAGGTTCCAATGAGTTCGTCAAGTACATCATGGATAACTCCAATATTCCAGTACTGGGCCATGCAGATGGCATCTGTCATGTCTATATTGATGAAAAGGCTGATCCCGATATGGCGGTCAACATAGCTGTTGATTCCAAGTGCCAATATGTAGCGGTCTGCAATGCCTGCGAAACAATCCTGGTACACGAGGATGCTGCAAGCCAATTTCTGCCTGCTTTCCAGGAAGCCGTTCGCCGCTATGAGCTCGACATCCGCGGCTGTGAAAAAACCTGCGGAATCATCGAAGTCACGCCTGCGACTGACGTGGACTGGGCAACGGAATATCTCGATTATGCGGTCTCTATCAAGGTGGTCGCGAACCGGAATGAAGCCATTGACCACATCAATACCTACGGTTCTGGTCACACCGACGTCATTGTTACGACCGATGCAGAAGCCGCAGCCGACTTCATGAATCTGGTGGATTCCGGAAATGTCTTCTGGAATGCCAGCAGCCGATTCAGCGATGGATTCCGATACGGTTTGGGTGCCGAAGTGGGAATTTCCACCAACAAGATCCATGCCAGAGGTCCCGTCGGGCTGGAAGGCCTGTTGATCTATAAGTGGAAGCTCATTGGCCATGGACAGATTGTGGCACCTTATGCAGATGGCAGTGCCCAGTTCACCCACAAACCATTAAGTAAGCCATTTTCCATGGGCTGACAGCCTTTCTGAGACAATCTGTCCCTGCAACACCTCCTCTATTGTGGCACAACCTGTCACAGTTGAGGAGATGGAAGCCCATTGATCTTTTGAAGGTGCCTGTTATTTTAGGCGTTTTGTGACCAATGCTGATATCCCGCATGGCAGTTCGTCATTCTGGCAAGCGACCTGCTCAATGCTGGCGAAAATAATTTTGTATAAAACCAAACCCTTCAGCAAAGGTACCTGCCATACACAGGTCAAAGGATTTACGATGAGCGACGAGCAAAAAAAAGCCCAGGAAGCCAAGCCGGCACAAGAGGCAAAAGAGACCAAAGCAGCCAAGCCTAAAAAACTGAGTAAGGCCGATCAAATCAAACAGCTGCAATCGGAGTTGAATGAGTCTCAGGATAAATATTTGCGGGTCAGAGCCGAGTATGACAACTTTCGCAAGCGCTCGGCTCGGGAATTGATTGATGCCCGTACCTTTGCCAAGATCGGAGCCATTGAAGAAATCCTCCCGGTTCTGGACCACTTCCAGATGGCAATGGCTCACACCAATGAAAATGCAGACTTCAATACCCTCAAAACCGGTATGGACATGATCCTGAACGAGTTTGAGCGTTGCTTTGAAAGTCTTGGCGTTGAGCGAATGAAAACGGTAGGTGAAGTTTTTGACCCCAACCTGCATGAAGCCATCACCCTGGAACCCAGTGACAGTGTCGCCGAGGGAAGTATCATCCGTGAATGGAAAGGGGGCTACAAGATTGGTGACCGGGTGTTGCGTGCACCAAGTGTTGTGGTCAGCAGTGGCCCTGCCGTCGAGGAGAAGGCCGAAGCGGAGACTGCCGACTCGCAGTCCTGAGGCACCCAACCCAACCAAGAGATGAGGAACAGCTATGGCTGATAACTATTACGATATGCTGGGTGTCTCCAAAACTGCCAGTGCCGATGAGATCAAGAAAGCCTACCGCAAACTGGCGATCAAATACCATCCTGACAAGAACCCAAATGATCCCAGTGCTGAAGAGAAGTTTAAAGAGATCAGTGTCGCCTACGAAACTTTGAGCGACTCCAGCAAAAAATCCATGTACGACCAGCTTGGGCACGAGGGCTACACCCGTCGCGGTTCTGCCGGTGGTGGTGGCGGAGGCGGTTATGCCGATCCGTTTGACATCTTCAGCCAGGTCTTTGGTGGTGGTGGTGGCGGCAGCATATTCGATGAATTATTTGGTGGCGGACGCCGACAGAGCCGCAATGGACCCCGCCAGGGTGCCGATCTGCTCCGTGAAGTCACGATCAGCTTTGAAGATGCAGTATTCGGCGTTACCAAAGAGATCGAAATCGAAAAGACCGATAATTGCGATGCCTGCTCTGGCAGCGGCGTCGCTCCAGGCTCCAAAAAACGCTCATGTACCAGCTGCGGCGGATCGGGTCAGATCACCATGAGCCAGGGCTTTTTCAGTATTCGCCAGCCATGCGCAACCTGTGCAGGTACCGGAGAGGTCATTGACAAACCCTGCCGTTCATGCAGTGGGCACGGACGGGTCAACAAACGCAAACGGATCACGATCAATATTCCTCCCGGCGTCGACACCGGTATGCGGCTCCACATCTCTGGAGAAGGAGAAGCGGGTACACGCGGAGGCCCGCCGGGCGACCTTTATGTGCGTATCATCGTACGGGACCATGACCTTTTCCATCGTGATGGCAATGACCTTTTACTGGAAGTTCCTATCGACTTTCCTACGGCTGCCCTGGGGGGCAAGATTGAAGTTCCCACATTAACAGGTAAAGCCAAGTTGAAAATTCCACCAGGCACGCAGAGTGGTGCGACCTTCAGGCTGCGGGATAAAGGCGTACCTTCTCATCGCGGTCATGGACGCGGGGATCTGCATGTGCGTGTTTTTGTGGAAATCCCCAAAGATCTCAATCGCGACCAGAAGAAAAAGCTCAGCGAATATGCGGACACAATCTCCGCTAATACACATCCCAGACGTCTTGCATTTGAAGAACGCATAAAGAAGCTTTTTTGAGAGTTTGCTTTTAGCCTTGACATATGTACACCCATAACGGGTGGAGGATCCTGGCATCTCCGGTTGTAAAATGGGGACTGAGCTGTTTATTACCACGGTTTTCGTCTATTGTCCCCCGCTCACCTGGTATACCCACCGCAGAGAGGTACCACTTGCGATTCTTCAGCCCGTTATACGTTCGCGTCCTAAAGGTATTGATCGCCACATTTGCTTGCTTACTGATCATGCCGGTATGCCAGGCACAGAACAATATCTTAATCAAGAGTGCAACGATTCGAGCCAATGGGTCGCTCCGAATGTATCGGGATGGTTGGGGCGAAATCCAATTCGCTGTACGAAATCCTACTAATCGTGCCAAGACATATACCTTGAAGGCAACACCAACAGGCACCAACCAGTTGGATGCTTTCGAGACCACGTTCGAAATGCCACCCAAAACGGATATGGTCGGCTCTTCCCCGATCGTCATTGGCAATGCTCAGAGTTACCAGGTTACCTTGCTGGTGAATGGTGGGGAAGCTGAAAAATACGAAGCCATCGCACGAGTAGAATCCGCGGAGCTTGCCCCGGAAGCAGCATTAGTCATCAATGATGATTATGAAGTTGCCTATTCGCGGTTTGCCCAGGAAGCGGATATCGGGAAAAAACTGGATGTGAATCAGCTTCGCTCTGCGCAGATTCCGACACGGGCACACATGCTGAACGAGCCATACCTGGTTGCCGTGCTACGTCCAAAGCTGGAAAATCTCACCGCGACCCGATGCCAGGCACTGATTGATTACGTTGCTGGTGGTGGAACGCTGGTGTTTGCCTGCCCGGAGGAAGCAATGGAGATCTACCAGCAGACTGCCCTCCAACGAATCATGCCTGCGACACCTCTGACCTTGACTCAGGTCGAAAAGGTTTCTGGTACACATGCCATCAGCGGCAAACCACTCCGTGTACAAGGGGGAATGGATTTTCTGATCATGGAACCTGTCGCAGAATCTCAAGTTACGCTGAAAGAAGACGGTCTGCCATTAATGGTCTGGTCGCGGTATGGCCTGGGATATGTAGGAATTCCTGCCATTGATCTCTTTTCCAGCACCTTACAGAATGATGAGCAGAACCACCGAGCTTTATGGGCTCATACCCTGCAATTCTGCGGGAAGCGTCTTTCTATCGCGCAACATGGCGATCAACGTATCAATGATGCCATGAGTACGATCGTTGGAGTTAAAACCCCGCCTGCACGTTCCATACAACTCGGACTGGCACTTTATGTCTTTGTCATCATCATTCTGACTCTGGTCGGCATCATTACTCGCAAACGGGCGATGAGCTGGGGGGCTATCGGCGTCGTCTCACTGGTGGCCACCGGGGGTATTTTTGGCATTGCATCTAAACGGGCTGCGCACCTGCCTACCCATTCAGTCCCGACGTTAAGTTTTCAGACAATCCGCCCAAACGAGCAACTGCAGGACAACCTTCAGTGTGTGTACCTGAAAGCTGACGATACCATCACCCTTGAAAGTGCCAGGGATGGGCAGATGATACGGTCTATCCCCAAGCCAAGACGCCAATTGGATAGTATACGTGAAACACGTATGAGCATGATGGAACAGCGCCAGAAAATGCGCAAAGAAGCGGAAAAGGAAGGCACAAATCCGTTCAGCGATATTATGACTTTCTCGGCTGAAGGTGAGACCTTTGCCATCAAGAATCTCATTGTGCGAACAAATGAAGCAAAATTCTTTTCGTCAGTAAGTACCACCACCCAGGTCCAGAATGCGGATCTGCCCGTGATTACCTGGGAGAAAAACGGCCCCGTCCTTGAATCCTGGCCCGTCCCGAATGGTGAAAAGGCTTTGACTGCCTTTCTGATCTGCGAAACGGGCTATTTTCAGGCATCAAAAGCAGACACAGCCATCTCCTTCTCCGGTGAAACAGCAGGCACCTTGCGGGAACTCCCCCAGGAACTCGTAAATATCCGTAATTTCATGACCGCCGCTGATCATCCGTCACCCATGCTCGTGGTGGTCAAGGATATCAGCAAAGATGTAAGCGGTATGATGCCGGAACGTTTTACTCCTATTGGCAGGGTCTTTTCCCTATATCCAGTCCGTCAGGATCTGACCATGACTTCACAGGCTGTTCCAGCAGGCCGTATCGTACTGAACCCACATCGTCTGGGCAAAACCAGATCCAGCTCATTGATGGAAAATGGATATTGGACAAAGCAAACCGGACCCGCTGAAAAGGAAGCCATTGCCTCCTACAGCGCGGAGCTACCACCTGAATTGAGTACGATGACGGTTGAAAGCGTCACCATTGAATTCAAAGCTGATAACCGCGGTCAGAACCTGCAATTTGATATTTCCCTGCAGGACCAGAACGGCAAAGTCTACGCGAAGCAAAACCAGGACGGTGATGTTTACCGTTTCACAGATCTGAAAGCCACTCCTGGTAAAGCTACCGAATCCACTTTTTATGTCCGCTTGCACGTCAAACCGATTCAGACCGGCTACAACTCGACGGCATCAGACAAGCACAACTCCTGGAAGGTCCATACGCTGAATATTTTAGCCACCGGCACCTTGCCAGACCATGCCACCTGCATGTTCTGACCCATTTCAGTAAAGCAAGAAAGACACCTAACCAGCAGGACTCGTTACGCCATGGGCACGATGATACGTATTCAGAATTTGACCAAACAATATGGTGGCGGTCGAGGTATCAAAAACCTCAATATGGAAGTCCCCGAAAAGTGCGTGTTTGGATATGTAGGTCCTAATGGTGCTGGAAAGAGTACAACGATCAAGATTCTCTGTGGTCTGGTGAAACCAGAATCCGGGGAAGCCTATATCGATGGTATCCCCGTCTTACCGAAAAATCATGTCCAGATCAAACGTACCGTAGGTTATCTCCCGGATGAGTTTGGTGTTTATGACCAGATGACAGTATGGGAATATCTCGATTTCTTTGGCGCAGCCTTCAAAATCCCCCCCAAAGAACGTCGCAAGCAGATCCAGAATGTGCTTGAACTGACGGCAGCCGACCACATGAAAGATTACCAGGTCAATTCCTTGTCCCGCGGTATGCATCAGAAGATTGGTATTGCTAAAACCATGCTTCATGATCCCAAACTGCTGATTCTTGACGAACCGGCGAATGGCCTGGATCCGCATGCCCGAATTGATATGCGTAACACCATCCTGCGCCTGAAGGAAATCGGCAAAACGGTCATGCTCTCATCCCACATCCTGCCCGAACTAGGCTCAATTTGCGATATGGTCGGCATCATCGAAAGAGGACAGCTGTTGACTCAGGGGACAGTCAAGGAAATCAGCCAAAAGCTGACGGAACAGATCAATCTTGAAATCATGGTTGATTCTGACATCGACGAAGCAGCCCGGATCTGCCGTACCTTTGATCAGGTTAAGGAGGTATCTTTCAGTGGCAATGAGATTCGAGTGGAATACCTGGGAAAACGGCAGAACCTGTTTGAGCTGAATAAGTACCTGATTGATAAGGGTGTACGTGTCATGACCCTGAAAGAATCAGAAGTCGACCTTGAAAATGTCTTCCTGGCAGTCACTGGCAAAGATAAAAAGTTCGATCTGTCCAAGCTTGATGCCCAACCTGCTGGTAGCGGTAGCTAAGCCAGTTGCAGAACGGAGTACTAACAAGTGTTTAAGAATCCAATATTCCAGCGAGAAATAAAAGGGGCCATCCGGGACCCGAAGGTCGTCTTTCTGGTTATCGGCTATGTGGCCCTGTTGAGCATTATTCTGATGTTTCTCTGGCCATCTGGTGGTATTTTTTCTGAAGGCAGCAAGACGAATTTCTCGATCTTTCTCGTCAGTAATCTGGCGTTGATCATGCTGCTGGTACCAGCCCTGACCAGTCCCGCTATCACCTCTGAGCGTGAAAACAATTCGTTTGATCTGCTCTTTTCTTCACTGCTGACCCCAGGTGAAATCCTGCGCGGTAAATTATTGTCATCCATCACCATGATTATCATGGTGGTTCTGGTATCCATGCCGGTTGCTGCAATCTGTTCCCTCAGTGGTGGTATCTCCCCACTACTTCTGATGCAGGCATATTTTGTGATCTTTCTTGCCGCCATCACTTATGGTGTTCTTGGTCTTGCCATCAGTGCACTCTGCCGCAACACCTTTACTTCGTTGATTACCACCTACGTTTGTGTGGCCATTATGGCTGGCAGCACCTGGTTACCCTATAAATTGCAGGGAGGCACTGTCCGCGTAACCGCTCTGGGTTATACTTGGTTGTCTCTCAAAGCGCTGAGTCCCTTTGATGCAGTCTATTCCATCATTCTGAGTGAGCGTTATAAACTGGGGGCAGCCCTGTCCTTTGAAGACCCCTACACCGCTTACTACCTGCACATTCTGGGCATGTCAGCATGTCTGGTCCTCTTCCTGATAATCTTCTGCAAATACATCCTGGCGCCCCCCAAAAAAGGTTCCATTTATGCCTGGATGGCTGTCGCTTTGATACCTGTTCTGCTGATCCTGATCGGTATTGAATATTTCGTCATTGTCCAGTTAAAAGAGAATCCCTTCTGGATTCCGGTTCAGATGTGGCAGGCCTGGGGTGGCGCAGCTGCAATTGATGCGGGTATTGTCCTCATGATGGTACGCTTGCTGAAAAAGGCAAAAACGGCACAGGCAGACTTTGTTGCTGAGCAGGACAAAATGCTTTCCTCCCAGGAAAAGTCCTCTACACAACCAGTTCCAGCAAAAACTTCCGGGGCAATCGGACTGATTGCCCGCATCTTGGATTTCAACTTCTTTGGGGCAGGTTCCCGTAAAGCCATTGGTCGTTTCCGCAATCCCGTTTTTATGGCAGAAATTCGCAGCAAATTATTTGGGCGCCCACAGTTCATTATTCGCGGATTGTCCGTGTGTCTGGGTATCAGCATGACCTTATTGATCTTGATTTGCTGGCAAACAGGTCGTCTGGATCCTGATGATGTGAGGGTAGCAGCAGTCGTCTTTCAGCTTGGGATTGTGGCTGTATTGGCCCCTGCGATAAGCAGCGGTTCCATCACCGATGAGCTAACCAGCCGCACCTTCAAGATGTTG
>MDTD01108229.1_pt1 | contig 13023 bp, 10 predicted proteins | sample 811221 | NCBI WGS metagenome assembly MDTD01 (sample SAMN05326646, study PRJNA326480) | marine metagenome | isolation source: seawater | place: Pacific Ocean: South West | collected 2011 | reverse complement strand
TCCTGTGCGGCATCATAAAGTCGAACCAACGGTACCTTGGGTAAGCCCATGTGATACGCCTGGGCGTTGGCACAGAAGGCTTCCTGGAAGACCTGCAATGCATAGTCGGCTGCCATGTTCTGGGGCTGTTCGTTCAGGGCACTGATGGTGACACAGGCCCAGAATTTCTGGATCGCGCCCGCAGGTTGTTTGTGCTGCTTCAGCCAATCCGCAAAGCTTCGGTGATGCCATTTTTTGCGGCCTTCCACACCGAGTTTCATCACGGCAAGCATGCCCTTGGAGATTGCGATTTTTTCCGCCCAGGTCGTGCCTTTGAACCCGAGCATGCTGGTGGTCAGATGCGTCGGGGCAGGTAAGTCATCACCTTCCATCTCATCAATGAGACCTTGGCCATTGCAGAAATAAAACCGCTTATGCCAATCGATCTGATCCGCCATCCCTAGGCGTTCGTAGAGATCCATGAGATTGGTGCAACAGCGAAGCAGCACATGCTGACAGTTATCCAACAGGTCGTCGGTTGCAGGATCGTCAAAACTTGTAGCCCGACCCCCAAGCCGGATACGCGTTTCAATGAGCGTGACCTTTTGACCCGCGTCAGCAAGTTGAAGTGCTGCTGCAATTCCCGCAAGCCCGCCGCCGATGATCAGTGTGTCGCAATGGGTGTTTGTTTGGTGCAATTGGTAGTACTCTTTTTTTATTTACCGCAGAGGCGCAGAGGACGCAGAGATAAGACTGGGAAGAAATTTTTTATTTAAGTTCAAGTCTGAGTAAACCGAAGAGTGGCATATCTACTGCATCCATGCATGTCTTACGTATCCTATGCTTCGCTTTGCTCAGCATCGGGCTTGCGTAATTTTACAATCAAAAATCATATTCGGTCCTGTCTTATCTCTGCGTCCTCTGCGCCTCTGCGGTTAAATTCTGTTTACTTGGCTTTCCGGAACTTGGCGCGCATGGCGATGGTGGTTTTCTGGAACTTGGTCAGACGCACACGCTCTGTCAATACACGCCGGGGGTTGGCAGCGATTTTTTCCAGAATGCCGCGATAGATTCGCATCATTGCCCAACTGGTTGATTGACAATCAGCAGACAGGTAGGACTCCAGGGACTCGGAGTCTTCGTAGTAGCTGAAGGCTCGCTCAATCTGGAACTTCATGAAGCGATCGAAATGCGCATCTGGCTCGCCGTTGGCAAAGACCTTGGGATCGACCTTGAACTGGGCGAGTTCCTCTGCAGGCAGGTACACGCGATCACGCTGTGAGTCTTCATGGACATCGCGGAGAATGTTGGTCAGTTGGAAGGCAATGCCACGCTTTTCGGCCAGCAGTTGCGTGTCCTTGCCACCGGTGTAACCCCAGACGCTGATGCAGGTGAGTCCGACGACGGAGGCAACTTTGTAACAGTAGTCGTAAAGCTGCTCAAAGGTGTTGAAGGTCTCGGTGCCCAGGTCGCGGTGTTGCCCATCGAGCATGTCATGCAGGTACTGCGGTGCGATGTGGTAGTGTTGCATCACGTAATTGAATGCCGGCCAGATCGAGTCGGGCTTGTTGTCCGCTTCGTCAATGCAAGCGGTGTCGATGACCTGCTGCATTTTGCTGCGGAATTTGGCAATGCGTTGGCCAAGTTCACGGGGCGTCCCCATATCCACGGTGAGTTGGGCGGGGTCCTGATCGACGAGATCGTCACAGGCACGCATAAAGGCGTAGATCGCGTAAAGCGCATCCCGCTTGAGGCCGGGCGTGAGTTTAAGCCCATAGTAAAAATTCCGCGCATGTGTCTTGGTGACATCACGACAATAGGTCATGGAGGCAGCGGTGATCGCGTCCATGGAGGAAGCCGCATTGGATGGACTGAGGCTCGAAGCCTGCAGGTTTGTCATATTGATTCCCACACATCTAGCCCATGATCGGCGAGAACACTCGAGCCAACACCGCTCGCATCATCAAACCGACCTTGGTGACTTTGGTTAACCTGGGGCGCGATTGGAGCGTATCAAATCCCTGGGATTCAATCCGTTTGAGAATCGCTTCGCCGCCCAGTGTAAAGAGCTTGATATCAATCCGCACATCACGATTGACCGTCGGGAGCAGTTTCCTGCCTTCTGTGAACAAGGGCCAGGTCCGTTGACACAATTCGGCGACCGTCTTGCGGTAGGGGGGCAGGACCGCATTGACGCCGATGGTGGGCACACATGCCGTCGTCGAGCAGCAGTCGCCTTGATCGCGCCGCTTGCCGTCCGCCTTGATGATGTCCACCATGTCATTGACTGACAGGCCGTGCTTGCGAGCAACATCACGGGGGATGTACACGCGGTCACGCTCGATGACATCACGACGGACATCCTGCCAGAAGTTGGTCAGTTGCAGCGCGGTACAGGTCTTGTCGGACAGTTGCTGACGTTCGTCATCGCGATAGCCACACATGTACAACACCAAGCGCCCGACGGGGTCGGCACTGCGCGTGCAATAGTCGAGGACCTGGTCCCACGTGTCATAGCGATTGACCGTCTGATCCTGCACAAAGGCATCGATCAAATCCTCAAATGGTTTGCGTGGGATTTCGTGCTTGTCGATGACGGGTTTAAGCGCGATGTACACCGGGTGCTTCGGATTGCCCGCATAACAGGCATCGAGTTCCGACTTCCACCAGTCCAAAAGCTTGATGGACTTTTGTGGATCGCCCACTTCGTCCCCCAGATCATCGGCCCAGCGACAGAAGCTGTAGACGGCATGGAAATCCTGCTTCATCGGCTTGGGCAGAAACCAACTGACGACGGTGAAATTTTCGTACTGGGTCTCGGTGAGTTTTTTCGTGTAACTGACCGCCTGGTCATAGGAAACCGACTGACAATGGTCAGGGCCGAAGGTCTTTAAATCTTGCAAAACCAGTGAGGTCATGGGGCGGTTGTTCCACGTGCCTGGGACAAAAGTTACAGAATCCGATTATACGTCAGGAATCAGTGTGAGGGAATTTGAGCCTAACCGCTTACTTCCGGGGTGCGGTTTAGCGATCCCTCTGAAATGACGAGATGAATGATCTTCTCGAGCGTTGTCGCGCTAAACCGCAAGTGGTTTAAGATTCAGGCAAAATCCGAAATTTCTCCCCGGTCCCTATCTTTGCTATCATGTATTATTCCCTACCGCAGTCGACATTTTGGAGATTCGCCGTGAGTGATTACAAGCGCATCGGACATCTCAAGGACTATGCCAGCTTCACTGAGTATCTGAAGCAGCTTGGGCTTGAGTTGCCGGTTGATGAAAAGATTTTGTCGGAGGCTGCCGGTAGCCCGATGGCTCAGACCATGCAGGTTGGCGATTTTACCGTCGGTAACCGCTGGTGCATTCACCCCATGGAAGGTTGGGACGCCAACGCCGATGGCACGCCTTCCCATTACACGACCCAGCGTTGGAACAAGTTTGCCATCAGCGGCGCCAAGCTGCTCTGGGGTGGTGAAGCCTTTGCCGTCCAGCCCGATGGTCGCGCCAACCCCAGCCAACTTTACTATCGTCCTGAAAACCTTGATGCCATGCGCGAGCTTTATGACGTGACCATCAAGGCACATGCTGACCGCTTTGGCACTGCAGACGACATGTTGCTCGGTTTGCAGTTGACGCACTCCGGCCGCTTCTCGCGTCCCAATGACAAAACCAAGCTCGAATCCAAGTGTGCGTATCACCACCCGACACTTGATGCCCGTTGTGGTGTCGACCCCAACTCTGATGAGCAGATCATCACCGATGACTACCTCAAGCGACTGATCGACAACTACATCATCTCCGCCAAGTTTGCCCAGGAAGCCGGCTACAAGTTCGTCGATGTGAAGCACTGTCACGGTTACCTCGGTCACGAAATTCTCTCCGGCTATGATCGCCCCGGTAAATACGGCGGTGATCTCAAAGGCCGTACCCAATTCATGCGTGAGATCATCCAAGGCATCAAGGCTGAATGCCCGGGCATGATCATCGGCGTGCGTATCAGCATCTTCGACCAGGCTTCGCATAAGCCCGACCCGACCAAGGGTAAAGGTGCCAAACTCGGCCCCGGTATCCCGGACGATTACTCGGAAGGTGTTGCGTATCCCGGTTTTGGTTGCAGCCGTGAAAACCCGCAGGAAATGGACCTGACCGAACCCATCGAAGTGCTCAAGATGATGCGCGACGAAATGGGTGTGGACATGGTCAACATCTCCGCCGGTTCACCGTATTACAATCCGCATATTCAGCGTCCAGCATTCTTCCCGCCATCCGATGGCTATCAACCGCCGGAAGATCCGCTGGTGGGTGTGGTGCGACAGATTCAAGTTGTGGGGGAAATCAAGAAAGCCGTCACCGACCTGCCGATGGTGGGGTCGGCGTACAGCTATCTCCAGGAGTGGCTGCCAAACGTTGCCCAGGCCGTTGTACGCGAAGGTTGGGTCGACAGTGTCGGTATCGGTCGCCTGGTGCTCAGCTATCCTGACTTGCTTGCTGACACATTGGAAACCGGTGAGATCAAGCAACCCAAACTCATCTGCCGCACATTCAGTGATTGCACCACCGCACCACGCAACGGCATTATCTCCGGCTGTTATCCCTTGGACGACCTGTACAAGAACATCCCTGAAAATGAGCAGCTCAAGGATGCCAAGAAAGCACTCCGCGAGAAACTCAAGGTGATCAATCAAGGCGAATAATTTTGCCGCATCACCAGTGATGTGCTCTAAAAACACATGCAAGATTCCAAACCGTGCTGACTCCCAAAGGCAGCGCGGTTTTTTCTTTGGCTTACGTGAGAACCTTCTCAGAACTGTTTCAACCCGATTCTTATCGGCGGATGCCAGTTTTCGCAGGATAATTGAAAATTTTACTTCTCTCCCAGCTTACGCAAATCCTATAATCAGTAGCGATGGGAGAACACTATCATATCCACTGCGAGATTTGTGACACCAAATTGCGCGTGACAGAAGAGTCGCGCGGGCTTGCTGTCCGTTGCCCACATTGTGAACATGTTCAGCATGTGCCCACGCTCAATGAAGAGTCCATGGCAGATACGGCAGTGGAAAATCCCACCTCCTCGGACTTTGCTGAAAATCTCTCGGAACTCTCGGATGAAGAGGATACTTTCTGCCCTGAATGTGAGGCCGTCATCCCCGCAGGCCAGACGGTTTGCAACAACTGTGGCTTTAACACCGAGACCGGCATGACCTTCACCCGTGGTGCCGCCGCCTTCAAAGCACCACGTCGACGCCTGCCGATGCCTGCCTTTATGTCTGTCATCCTTGGTGCCATGGCCGATGTCGTGCGCATGATCTCACCGCGTGGTGTCCATCCCACCGTCACCGGCACGGGTATGTTTGCCATCATGCTCATCCTTATCGGTGGGGGGGGCTTCTGGCTGTCCAACTCCATCGAAGGCAAAGCCAAGCATCTGCGCGTTCGCATCGTCCAGGAACTCGAAACCTATCTCAACAAGGAATATCCCGGCCAGGTCAAATCCGATTACATCCGTGTCGTCGACCCCGTCAACATCAATCTCGCACGGACCACCGGCATTCAGGACCGCGTCCGCTACACCGCTCAGCTCTCCGTGGTCACCAATGGCCAACGTCGTATCATCGGCACCGTCGAAGGCACCTACGACTCGGGCCTGCTGTTCTACGGCCTGGAACTCACCCACACCGTCCTCTCCACCGATTTCGATCTCTACCCCGATTTTGTCGACACCCTCACACGAATCCAACCGATTACGCGCTGATTGGATCAGGACTGTCTTGAAAAAACACGCATTGTTTGCTTGAAACTTTTTGCTTTAAGTCGATTAAATATAGCAGCATAAAATGAGTTCCGGCGTCTGGCTATTACATTGATTGACGCTTTTTCTTGACTTAATCGCCAGGTCTGGTACCATAGTTACATGAGCATTGAAGTTTCTGACAACACATTGAATCTCGCGGATGAGCGTCCGCTCTACAAACAGATCGAGGATCGCCTTGAAACCTACATCCGTCACAATGATTTGGATGAAGGCAGCATGATTCCAAGCTTGCGGCTTCTTGCGGATCAGTTTTCGACCAACGAATTGACTGTCCGGCGGGCGATTCGCGGTTTGGTTGACCGGGAGATTCTGGTGACACGTCAGGGGCGGGGCACATTTGTCAATTACGCAGCCACGCGGCGCAAGATTCTTTGGGTTTGTGGTGTTGGCGTGGAAGATGGTGAAGTCAGCCCGTTTTACCAGCTTGTATTACGACGTTGTACGGGGTTTTGTGCTGAAAACGGCTATACCCTCCAGCCGGTCTGGGCGGGGAGTCATGACAAGATTTCCGCGCGTAGATACTGCAATCGCAAGAAGATTGATGAGTATGCCGGATATGTTTTTATTGGTTGTCGAAATGAGCATTCGATCCTTCAGTTTGCCCGTGAAAATAATCTCAAGCATGTGGTCTTTTCTCACGATATGCAGCACGTGCGTCGCGGTGTGGTAACCAGCGATTATGCCGGCGCGGTGAGATTGGGATTGGATCATCTTCAGCAAAAGGGAATCGACAACATCACCATTGTCGAATTGCAGGATTCGGATAGTCTTTCGCGAAAAGTCGCTCAGGCCTATTCGTTGAGCATTGACTTGGTTGGCTTGCCACATCAATCGCGCTTATTGGAATTTGAGCAAATCGGCTATCTCCTGGCCAAGCAGTTGATCGAAGAAAACCGACTTGGTCGGGGTGTTTTCATATTGGATGATATTGTTGCAAAAGGCATGACACGTGCCATGCTTCAAATCCCTCAGTCGTCTGAATGTCAGCGTGAAATCGTTATTCTATCTGCCTTGCAGGCCATTGCACCCACTGGCTTGCCTGTGACCCATATCGTCAACGACGTGAGTGAAATGGCAACCCAGGCCATGGACATTCTCGTTGACGAGATTGAAGGGCGGCATCGTCACGTCGGCCACTTTGTCAGTCCCTATGTGATCCATCATCAGGATCATGATACGTGTGGTATTCAGTTAAAGTTTAGTTTTGAAAAACTAACCAGTTCGTAAGAAAGCTATACAAATGAATAACAGAAAACAATTGGCCCCATGTGCCGTAAACAGGCACATGTCGTTGTCTGATGCCACAAAACAAAAGGCGTTTACGCTGATTGAATTACTGGTGGTGATTTCAATTATTTCACTGCTGATTTCGATTCTGCTCCCCGCATTGCAGAACGCCCGTAAAGCAGCACGTGCGGTCACCTGCCTGACCCAGCTGAAAAACCAGGGTGTGATTTTCAGACAATATACCGCAGACAATCGCCAAAGCTATATGCCCGCCAATACGGCTGCGGATGGCCCGTGGACACAGATGCTGGTGAAGAAAGATTATCTTGGCAGCTATCAATTTTACAACTGTCCCTCCTTTACCGATGCCACTGTTTGTGATTCGTCCAATCAATACTTGTCGCATTATGCCATTAACTTGTACGGGATCACCACAAGATACTTAACTTCTGGATCAGCTCCCGCAAGGCAGGATGATATTCTCAATCCAACCCAGACGGTTCTGCTGCTGGATGTTCGTCGGCCACGTACTGACTATGTCTGGGGTAGTTATGTCACCAATGCTGCCGAGTCTTTTGGTAATTCCTCCAACGGCAATCCTGACTCCCGACATCTTGGTACGTTTAACGTCCTTTGGATCGACGGGCATGCCTCCAGAGTCAAGGCAGATCATCCAGCTGAAGCCTATTCGGCTGATGTGTTGGGGACATATCTTTACAGCTATTCCAAGTGGGATCGCAAGTAAATACCATTTAGTTTTCCGAATCATTCATATTTAATTAATCGAGAGTTTGATTATGTTGCATCGATCATGCGTCATACGCCTGTTGTTCGTCCTGATGGCTTGGGTTTCAACCACACAAGCCTCAGAACTCAAGTCGGAAATAGATTTGCACGTCGGCAAGGATGTGGTCCTGCCAATCAGTGATGCCCTCTATCACAGTGATCAAGTATACCTCAAGTTTTCCGCACGCGTCGATTCACAAGGTCGATATGCATCGGGCTCCACACAGGGATTACTTGTCTATGTCAACAATGTGCCCGTGGATATACACAAGCTGGTGAATAAACGTCACTTTTATATCTTCAACAAAGTCAACAAGGTTAACTGGTATTGGGGAAGTAACGGCTGGTCGGTAACATATTACCCATGGGGCAAAGCAAATGATGTGCCTGGTGGTCAAGTTCATGATTATGTCTTTGATATCAAATCACTCCTCAAAGAGTCGGGAAACCAGCTGCGTTTTTCCAGCGTGTTTAATTCTGTTAAAGATGCGTACTTTCAAATCAAGCATGTTCAGGTGCTCGAAAACGAAACGTTTGAGAAAAGTCCTTTGCTCAATGACACGGTTGTCTCTGAAAGCCATGGCTTGTACCGCTATCGCGAGTTGGCAACGGGGTATCATGAAGGTGTCAATCGTAAGCTTGATACTGTGATTGACTATCAATCTACTACTGAAATCAAAGTCTCTCCCACACAAAGCTATGTACAGCAATTTGACTATGTGTTAAACGATGATGGTATGTTGGCCGTTACAGTCAATGGTGAAACATATGAATTTACTTCGAGTTTTCGCGTGCCCAATTCGGACTGGTCGGACATTGAATTGAAGTCAGTAAGCAGCAGTTGGGAGTTGACGAAAGGTGGGACGAATCGACTCACTTATCAGCATGAGAAATTGAAGGTCGTCCGCACAATCCAAAACAAAGGCTCGCATCTGCTGGTCTCTGATGCCTTAACCAATCAGACACTGCATGATCTGCCTGTGGTCTTGATGAACATGATGGACTTCAAGAAGCTTGATGAACTCCAGGAATTTCGTATTGCTGGTAACAAGCAATCCATGTTCTATGCGGACACCTCCACGATGGAGTCACGCGAATTTGGTGCCACCCCCGTTGTCTATGTCGAACGAAAAAACAGCGGCATGGGCGTGGTCATTGAAGATGATGTTTACCGCAATCACGCCAGCTATCTGGCATGGGGTGACTGTCTGGGCATCGGCGATGATCTGCTGTATCTCAAACCCAAACGCAGTTATACGGTTCAGTGGAAAATCTATCCCGTTGCTCAGAAAGATTATTATCAACTGGTTAACAGTATCCGTCGTGACTGGGGCTTTAATCGACAGATCCCCGGACTCTTTGGCTTTGTACATCCTTCCTCGGACAAGCCCTATATGTACAAGGATCTGCTCTATAAAACACCCAAAGAAATTGCAGGTTTCATTGAGTCCACAGGTATGAATGTGCCAAGCACTCTGGCGATGTTGCCTAAGAACGGCAAGCCATTCGGGATGACCGGCAACGAAAGCATCGAGCAACTCCGCGAAGGTATCCAGGACTTTATCGATTGGCGTGATAAGGCCCGTAAAGGCGGAGCAAAGATTCATGCCTTACCTTATCTGGATGTCCATCTCGTCAAACCATATTTTGATGGCAGCTTGGATAACGTTGCAAAACGTCTGCCCGGTTCGCTGATCAAAAATGCCTACGATGAGTATGTTCCCTACAACACCGGCGAGCAGTACCTGGTGTTGCCCGCACTAAACAATGCCTGTGGCCAACACCTGCTGCGCGTATTGAAACTCTGGCTCGACGAGCAGGATTTTGACGGTTTGTATCTGGATGAATGGGATCACTCCCGCGCTCGTGTTTCGTTTAATCATCACGATGGCTATTCAGCATTGCTTGACCGGGATGGCAAGTTGGTTCGGAAGGTCGGCTTTGTGCCATTGCTTACGCGGGACTTTCAGAAGAGGTATGTTGATGAAGTGACCCAGCGGGGGAAGATGGTTTTTGCCAACCAGTTTGATCACACGCGTGTTGCTGCCGAATTGCCCGTGATCCATTTTGCCGAACCGTTGGGGTCGTATGATTACAAACTTTTTGCCGCCCAACTCACCGCCACACCGCTATCTTTGCATGTGGCACGTTCACGATCCATCTGGACTGACGTCAAGGAGTTTCTCAAGCGGGGCGTGTTGATGTGCTACTACTTCAAATATTTTGAAGGCGATCACATCCTCAAGAAAATCTATCCCATCACCGTCGACGAAGTCTGGCCCGGTTACGTTGTCGGTCAGCACAAGATGGTGACCCTGCACTCAGGCAGCTACACCTTCAATCGCTCCACACCACTGGTCGGATACGTCTACGCTGGTCCCAAGGCTCAATGTGTCCGAACCGTCCAGTCCCAATCTCAGGCAGATGGCATCAGCCAGGTCACTTTGACCCTGACCGAGGACGAAGTGGCCGTCATCGTCGAAGCCAAGTGACCTAAATCAAACACCATGGTATTACAAAATGATATCCAAGGCCGGCACGTGAATCGTGTCGGCCTTTTTTATCTTAAGTCAATGAATAACTGGATAATAGAAAATCAACCGACGTCTGTTCCCGGGGTTGAAAATTTTGTTCGTGTTCAGTTACCCAAACAAATTCCAAAAAAAATTCAGCATTTCTTCAAGTTAGACCTTGACAGATACCGAACATGTCAATACCTTTCAAATACCGAACAACAACTAGAAGGTTAATTGACGAGATTAAGGAGCAGCGGTATGGTGACGAGCATCGAATCAAAGACAACGAGCAACGCCAAGTCTGCCCGCAACGGCAAATCCAAAGGAATCACAATGGCCAAGTCCTCCAAGACGTCCAAACTCGCCCCCAATCCCGCTTCCGGCCGCGAAGAAGCCTTGGATCGAGCGCTTTCACAAATTGAACGGGCCTACGGCAAGGGCTCGATCATGAAGCTCAACGATGATCTGACCAATGTCCGCGAAGGCATCTCCACCGGTTCAATCAGCCTTGATCTGGCCCTCGGCGGCAAAGGGATCCCCACCGGACGCGTTATCGAAGTCTTCGGCCCCGAATCCTCCGGTAAAACCACTCTCGCCCTGCATACCATTGCCTCGGCTCAGAAAAAGGGCGGTGTCGCTGCCTTTATCGATGCCGAACACGCACTTGATCCCTCCTGGTCACGCAAGCTCGGTGTCAATGTTGATGACCTGCTTGTCAGTCAGCCCGATACCGGTGAGCAAGCTTTGGAAATCTGCGAAATGCTCGTCCGCTCCAATGCCGTGGACATCATCGTCGTCGACTCCGTAGCAGCCCTGATCCCGCGTGCCGAAATCGAAGGCGAAATGGGTGACTCTCACGTCGGACTCCAGGCCCGTTTGATGAGTCAGGCCCTGCGTAAACTCACCGGTGCCATCAACCGCTCCAAGTGTACCGTGGTCTTCATCAACCAGATCCGCGAAAAGATTGGCGTGATGTTCGGCAATCCCGAAACCACCCCCGGCGGCCGTGCACTGAAGTTCTACTCTTCCGTCCGCCTGGACATCCGTCGCACCAGCACCATCAAAGAAGGCGATAGTGCCGTGGGCAACCGTGTTCGCGCTCGCGTCGTCAAAAACAAGGTGGCACCGCCGTTCCGCCAGGCCGAGTTTGACATCATGTTCAACGAAGGTATCTCTGCCACCGGTGATCTGCTGGATTTGGCCGTCGAATGTGATGTCGTCAACAAGTCCGGCGCCTGGTTTAACTACGGCGATGTCCGTCTGGGCCAAGGCCGTGAAAACGTCAAGACCTTCCTCAAGGAAAACGAAGAACTCTTCGAGGAAATCAAAGCCAAGGTGCTGGAAGTCAAAGGTGTGACACCGGCTGCAGAAGAAGCCTACGACGAAGATTCCGCAGAGTCCGAAGAAGAAAGCTAATTTCAGCCGGCTGGCTTTATCACGCCAGGATTGCAAGCATCAAATTGTGCAGATGATTCCAGGATCGATTTGACATGAGATTGAAGATAGCTTCAAGCTGAATTCTTGATCAGGGGGCAAGACGTCATGAAATACACCGAATTTCGTGATGCAATCAAAGACGCGTTAAAACGCGCAAAGTCTGGCATGGCCTGGGCAGAGTTACGAGATCAATTAGACTTGCCTTATGACCGACCCTGCCCGGAGTGGATCAAGCGTCTGGAACAGGAAATTGGTCTCTCTCGCGAAAAGGAAGTCGGTAAAGGGCGTGCACACATCTGGAGATTATCTACGGGGTCGTACTCAAATCGAGATTGATTTTTGATTTTCTTATCAGCAATTTCACTAACTTCATTTTCAGAATCGGGGTGACAGGTGTCGTTGAATAACATTAAGCAATTGTTTGGTGACTTGATCGATTGGGCCAAAAGTCAGGAAGTCGGGCAGGCATATGAGGCATCACTATTGCCTCCAGCAACTGATGAGCAGATTCAGGAATACGAGCAACAATCCGGAATGACCTTACCTGAGCCACTTAAGGTCATCTATCGAATCTGTAATGGCCAGACAGAAGATTTGACATTTGAATCGAATCCAGAATTAGAAGGTGTTGAGATTGGTTTATTCCCCAGCAGTGAAGAATTCGAATTGGCCTACATGCTGGTTCCACTATCGCAGTTGGTCTCCAATACGCCGATGACAGAACCGGAAGATGAAGATGATTGCAATCGCATGCCCGGCTATGAATTGGGGTGGATCGGGTTTGGTGACAATTACGGTGGGGACAATATCGTTTTGGACATGTCTCCCAAGACACCGGAATCTCAGCGGGGACGCATTCTTCTTTTTAATCATGAGTATGCCCAAGCAACTGAATTGGCCCCCAGTCTTGAACAGTACCTTCAAGATATCATGGATCAAATTAAGTGTGGCAAGATTGCATATGACGAAGATTTGGGGATCGCATACACTCAGGAAGACGAGTAAATTCCAACTTCCCAATGAGCGTGTTCTACCTCGATTCGGCTTGTGATTAACGGCAGATTGAAAGTACATGGCGGCCACTTGGCAGGAACGCCATCAAATTACATGATCAGCTTTGCATTGATACTTGTTGGACGCCGGTATGACGCATGGTCATCCTGCTCGATTGTAAGATTTTGCAAATTTGTCAGGCCAAGATGGGCTTGAGTTTTTGCTGTCGATTAGCCGATAATGCATTTTGTATGTCACGCGACAAGGACTA
>MDTD01071789.1_pt1 | contig 13023 bp, 11 predicted proteins | sample 811221 | NCBI WGS metagenome assembly MDTD01 (sample SAMN05326646, study PRJNA326480) | marine metagenome | isolation source: seawater | place: Pacific Ocean: South West | collected 2011 | reverse complement strand
TTTTTCTTTAATGATACTACGTCTGCTAGCACTTCAGCTCTTGAATAAATCGGTATCCTTTTAGATTTTGCATATTTTAGTTCACAGTTATTATTCTTAATTGCAGTTGACCTAACTAATATCGTTGAACTTTTAACATTTTTTTTAGAGTGTCCTATGTAAACTTTTATTCCTGCTTTTGTACAACTTGTTGTATTTTTATTTTTGCTTTGATCACTGCCTTGGATTATAAAACCCATATTTTTCATGATTTGAGCTAAACCGCTCATTCCTATTCCCCCGATGCCAACAAAGTGGATTATTTCTTTTTGTCCTAAATTAATTTTTTTCATCAATAATTTCTTCCATTACTTTGTCAATATTGTTGTAGACATTTTTGTCAGAATATTGTCTTTGAGACTGTATAATTTTATTTAACACAGACTTATTCTCGTAAATTTCTTTCATAAGATATAAAAGTCTATTACTCAAATCTTTTTCTTCAATTAAAAAAGCGTAGTTCTTTTTTTTATAATAAGTTGCATTCTTTAACTGATGATTATCAGCTGACGAAGGTAGAGGGACTGAAATAAATGGCAAATTAGCATTGGTTAGCTCAGCTAACATTGATGAACCTGACCTAGTAATTGCTAAATTAACTTTTAAAAAGTAATGGCTAAGATCACTGCTAAAATTAAATAATTCAAATTCTATTTTATTTTTTTCATAAAATAGCTCAAGATTCTCGTTTTGAGATGGTAGACAATGCTGAAAAATTTTTAATTTAATACCCTGATCGTTGCATTGTTTAAAAATATTAGGAAGAACCTCCGCAAAAATTTTTGCGGCTTGGCTGCCACCGAGCACGAGTACACCAAATTTTTTTAATTCATTATTACTTGAATTTTTTTCACTTAAATCAATAATTTCTTTCTTTATTATATTGCCTGTAAAAAATATTTTTTTAAAATATTTTTCTGGAACACCCTCTAGCTCTTTAAATGATACAATCATCTTTTTAGCAAAGGGAAGTAGATATTTATTAGCTTTACCAAGGATCAAATTATTTTCGTAAATAATATAATCTATTCTCAATATACTTGCAGCTACGCAAATTGGAAAAGATGCATATCCGCCCATTCCAAAAATAATTTTAGGTCTATTAGAAATTAAAAAAACCAAAGATCTTAAAATTGAGTAAAAAATTATACAACAAGATAAAAGAATTGAAAAAAAGTTTTTAGAATTTAAAGGTGAAGAAGGTATTACAAAAAAATCCAAATTTTCCAATTTTTGAATAAATTTTTGACCTCTTTTGTCGGTAATTAATTTAACATAATAATTTTTCTCAGATAAGTGTGTTGCAAGATTGCAACCTGGAAATACGTGCCCTCCTGTTCCGCCTATTGCTATAAACACTTTTGTTTTTTTATTCATAAAGATAAGTTTTATTTTTTGTATAATTTAGAATTACTCCAGCAAGAATTGCGCTTCCAATTAAGGATGAGCCACCATAGCTTAAAAAAGGAAGCGTCATCCCAGTAGTTGGAATAAGATTAGTGTTCACCCCAACATGAATAAATGTTTGAAATACTAATAAAGCTGAAAGACCACATAATGAAACTTTTATTAATTCATCGTCTTGGTTAACACAGTTTTTTATTATCCTGAATGATATATATAGAAATATTAAGATTATCATAATTGAGATCACTGAGCCATATTCCTCAGAAATAATTGCGATGATATAATCAGTATGTGCTTCGGGCACACTATCTTTTAAAATACCTTCTCCCATGCCTTGTCCCTTTAACCCTCCAAGTTTTATAGCATCAAGTGCTGATGAAGATTGAAATCTGTCTCCCTTACTAGGGTCAACAAATGAGATAAGCCTATTTATTATGTATCCAAATTTTTCAGGCATAAAAAATAACAAAGAACCAATTGAAATTAGAAAAATTGAAAAAAAACTAATAATATAAATTAAGCTAACTCCTGAAATAAACACAGTAGCAATCCAACATCCGATAAGTAAAATTGATTGGCCAAGGTCGGGCTGGTCAATCAAAAGAATAATAACTGCGGATAATAATAAGAAACTTAATATATACTTCACTCGAGAATTTTGAAATTTCTCATCAGTTAATATTTTTACAGTTGCTAAAATAAAAAAAGGCTTTAATAGCTCAATTGGCTGTAATCTAAAAAAATAAAAATCTAACCATCTTTTTGCTCCTTTAACCTCTACGCCAACAATTGGGACCAAGGCTAAAAAAATAAATGAAAGAGCAAATAATGGAATAATAATTTTTTTTAAAAATGAAGTTTGTAAAATTGAAAAAAATATCATTATTAACAAAGCTAAAAATGTAAAAATTAAATGTTTAGAAAAAAAGAAATAATAATCTTTATTCAATCTTTCACCTGCTAGTGATGAAGTCGATGAAAATGAAAAAAAAAGTCCGAGAAAAAAAAGGGTTAGAAAACAAAGAAAAATTTTTTTGTCGATATTTCTCCAATAATTAATAAAGATTATTTTAAAGGTATTTTCTTGCATAATATATACTTAACTTTTTGAATTTGTTACCTCGGTCTTCAAAATTTAAAAATTGATCATATGAAGCTGATGCAGGGCTTAATAAAACTGTATTATTCTGTTTTTTTAATAATTTTATATCTTTTACAACTCTCCTTAATGAATTTTTTAAATTATTTGCAATGTGATAATTTATTTTGTTTTGGAGTTGTTTTTTAAAAAAATTGATATTTTTTCCAATTATATATGTTTTTACAATATTCTTTTTTAAATGTTTTAAACTTATTTTATCGTTTTTTTTTGGCAATCCACCTACTATCCAAAAGATATTTTTTGTATTCTCCAAGGCGAACTTAGTTGATTGAAATGATGTTGCTTTGGAGTCATTTATAAAAATGCAATTTTTCTTTTTATAGAAAATTTCGTATCTGTGTGGTAAACCCGAAAATTTTTTGAGAGAGTTTGAGAGATTTTTTTCACCTATCTTCAATAGCTTTGATAGTGATAGTACAAAAGACATATTCTCATTATTCAAATCTGACTTTAGATAAGAATTCTTAATATTTGATTTAAATTTTTTATATTTTTCTATGCTAGGTATGATTAATTTACCAGATAACTTTTTTTTTCTATAAAATTTAGAAAACTTACCATTTAAGATAGAAAATTGATTTTTTTTCTGTTGTTCAAAAATTTTAAATTTCGAGTCTATATAATTTTTCATATTTCCGTGCCAATCTAAATGATCGTTTGTAATATTTAATAATAAAGCAAAATCTGGACAAATAAATTTAGAGTGTGCAAGTTGAAAAGAAGACGCTTCTATAATCAAGAAATTATCTTTTTTAATTTTAAGATCTAGAATAGGTGTTCCGATATTTCCACCGAGTAACACTTTATATTTATTCTTTTTAAGTAAGTGATTTATAATTTCACACGTAGTTGATTTTCCATTGGTCCCGGTAACAACAATACTTTTATGAAATTTTTTTAACATAAAAATTAAATCGATATCAGTAATAATTTTTTTTTTAAATTTTTTTAGTTCATTTTTGTTTTTTGTATTTTTTAAACTAACTCCTGGGCTTAAAACTATATGGTTCGCTTTTTTCAAAGCATGACTTAAATTTAAAGCTCTTTGTTTTTTGAATAAGTTTTTATTTTCATCATCCCATACCTGGTAATTTTTAATATTATTTTTTTTAAAAAAGCTAACTACAGAGCGGCCAGTCAAACCTAATCCATAAACTAAAAATGATAGTTTTTTAAAATTATTAATTGTAAGCATTTATCACCTTAGTTTTAGTGTCGCTAAACCTACTAAAGCTAAAATTATAGCTATTATCCAAAATCGAATTACAATAGTTGACTCTGCCCACCCTTTTTTTTCAAAATGGTGATGTATAGGTGCCATTTTAAAAATTCTTTTTCCGGTTAATTTGAATGATATTACCTGAATAATTACAGAGACAGTCTCCAAAACAAAAAGTCCTCCAATAATCGCTAAAACTATCTCATGTTTTACAATGATTGCTATCGCAGCTAAGGATCCACCTAGTGAAAGAGAACCAGTGTCTCCCATAAAGATTTTTGCTGGAGGTGCATTGTACCAAAGAAAACCTAGACACGACCCTACAATAGATCCACAAAAAATTGATAGCTCACCAACATCAGGGATATACTGAATTTGAAGGTATTCAGAAAATATTGTATTGCCAACAACGTATGAAATTAATGTAAAAGAAAGAGCTACTAGCATAACTGGAACAGTGGCTAGGCCATCAAGGCCGTCTGTTAAATTTACTGCATTAGATGCTCCGATTATTACAAATAAACTAAATGGGATAAATAATATCCCCATATTTATAATCAAGTTTTTGAAAAAAGGTAAATAAAGATCATAAAGATATTCATGATCTGAATAATTGATTAGGATTAACAAAGTTAATATACCTATTATTAACTGACCAAAAAATTTATACCTTGATTTTAAACCACTAGAATTTTTAAATTTAATTTTGAGTATGTCATCTAAAAGACCTAATCCGCTCAGGCTTAAAGATACAAATATAAGTGTCCAAACGTAAATATTCGTTAAATCAGCCCAAAGTAAAGTACTGGAAATTATTCCAATTATAATTATGACTCCCCCCATAGTCGGGGTACCAGATTTTTTTACTATATGATCAATTGGTCCATCCTGCCTGATTGGACCTGTAATCATTTTTTCAGAGAAAATTCTAATTAATGGTGCACCTATAATAAAAACTATTATCAGTGATGTCATTACAGACAAACCAGTTCTAAAGGTCAAATATTTAAATACGTTTAAAAAGGAATATTGATCAATTAATGAAGTAAGAAAATGAAATAGCATTAATAACCTTTTATCATCCTTTTGCTTAAATTGTTTAAACCAGTAGCATTCGAACCTTTAATCATTAAGTAGTCATCATTAGCTATAATATTATTTAAAGTAAAATCCACATCTTCTTCTTGTTGTAAAATATTACCTCGCTTATTTTTATCAATATTCTTATAAGTGATAAGAGTTTTGGTGCCCTTAATGAACACTTTATCTATATCTGAGTTGTTAATAACTTTAGATAATCTTTTGTGTAATTGATCTGATTTTTCGCCTAATTCTAACATATCTCCAAGTATTAAGTATTTTTTAAAATTTTGTTTTTGTATAGAATTGAAATTTATAATTGCACTTTTTACTGAAAGTGGATTTGCGTTATAACTTTCATCAATCAATCTAAAAATTTTTCTATATCTTTTAATGGTATGAATTTTACCTCTGCCTTCACTCGGCTCACAGGTCTTTAAATAATTAGTTATTTTCACCAAATCAAGATTTAACTCTTTCAACAAAGCTAAAGAAGAGAGTACATTATACATATTAATATTTTTAATTTCTAATTTCAAAACTTGATTTTTTATTTTGAAAGTATATTTTTTTACTTTATTTTGTTTTAAAATTCTTACAGGATAAACATCTGACTTTTTATTTCTTCCAAACGAAACTATTTTTAGATTTTTTAATTCTGCTTTTTTTTTCAAATAATTGAAGTACTTGTCATCACGATTAAGAATAATAGTGCCACCTTTTTCAATATTATTTATAATTTCACTCTTTGCATCAGCTATGCCTTTTAAATTTTTGAAATTCTCAATATGAGCCTCTCCAACATTTGTAATAATGGCTATATGCGGTCTTATAAGTTTTGTGAGTGTATTTATTTCACCTGCTTTGCTCATTCCGACTTCAAAAACACCGTATTCATGTTTAGTATTTAGTTGTGAAAGGCTTAAAGGAACACCAAAATTATTATTATAAGACTTTGGAGAGCTGAGTGTTTCTCCATAATTTTTTAGAAGATTACCTAATAAATTTTTTAAAGAAGTTTTTCCTGCGCTTCCCGTAATTGCAAAAATTTTAGCTTGTGTGTTCAATCTTTTTTTAATAGCAAAATTGTTTAAAAATTTGATTTCATTATCTACCTTTATTAATTTATTTTTATGTTTTTTTATATTTTGCGAAGAAATAATGTATTTTGCTCCTTTTTTAATGCATTGGAAATAAATTTAACTCCATTATTATTTTTTCCTTTAATTGTTAAAAATAAATTATTTTTTTTTATCTCTCTTGAATCAATAGATAGTCCATGAAAGTTTTCTACTCTTTTATTTATTTTAAGTTCTTTTAATATTTTTTTATTTATTTTAAAATTTTCATTTTTTTCTGATATTTTTTTTATTTTAAATTTAAGCTTTTTTACTATTTGTTTGTCGGAAATTGAGATTATTTTATCTTTAAAAATTTGATGTGTTTCATGGCCTTTTCCTGCAATTAAAATAATTTCGTTTGAGTCGGCATTTAGAATTGCTGTTTTAATTGCTTTTGCCCTACTGCCAATATTAAAACAATTCTTATTTTTAATGTTTCTTAATATTGTTTGTCTGATTTTAACTGGATTTTCATTCCTTGGATTATCATCAGTCACATAAATTTTTTTACAATTTTTTGAGGCTATTTTTGCCATTAATGGTCTTTTCTTAAAATCACGATCTCCTCCACAACCAAAAACTAAAGAGATACTGCCAGAATGAAATTCTTTTAATGCTTCTATAGATTTTTCCAATGCATCAGGAGTATGAGCAAAATCTACATAAACTCTTATATTATTTTGAAAAGTTTTAATAAGTTCTAATCTACCCTCAACTTCTTTAATCTTATTTAATGAGTCAAAAATTTTTCTCTCTTTCAAATTACACAATTTAGCAGCAACTATTGCCATTGCTAAATTTTTTAATTGAAACTCATTAAGTTTTAAATCAAGTTTTTGTCTCAATTTTTTTTCTATCGAATTTATTTCTATTAAACGTAACTTCCTTTTTTTAGAAATCTTTTTTAAAAGATTATATTCTTTTAATTTTTTGTCTGAGATTATTATTTCATTTTTTTTTAATACACTTTTAAATAAAATTAATTTTGCATTGAGATAAGCCTGCATAGATTTATGGTAGTCAAGATGATCTTGGCTTAAATTTGTAAATATACCTGCTTTTAAATTTAAGTTATTAATCCTATTTTGATGTAGACCATGGCTAGAAGCTTCAATTATAACATTATCTACATTTTTTTGTTTTAATCTTTCTAAAGATTGATGAAGTAAAATCGTATCAGGGGTTGTAAGACTCGACTTTAAAATTCTATTTTTATACTTTATTCCTAAAGTGCCTATTGATGCTACTTTAATTTTATTTAAATTCAAGATTTGATAAAACAAATCAGCAACGGATGTTTTCCCATTAGTACCAGTTACGGCAATAATATTTTTCGGTTTATTCTTATAAAACTTTGATGAAATTTCACTTAATAATAATCTGACACTCGATGTTCTAATTATGGTAATTTTTTTATTTTGATATTTACAATGCCTTGAGCATACTAAAACTGATGCACCATTTTTTATAGCAGCATTTATGAATTTTTCTCCATTTAATTTACTCCCTTTTATAGCAAAGAAAATAAATCCTTTTTTAATTTTACTGCTATCAACCGCTAAGCCTTTTATGTTAATTTTTTTTTTTTCAGTCGAAAGATTGTTAATTAGTTTTTTCAGCAACATATTTGTGATTAAAATCTTTATTCTTTATGGCTAAAATTGGTCCAATTTTTTTTATTATTTTGCCAGCTACGTATACAGAATTCCAGCCTGCCTCATTTCTATTACCTTTAATTTTCATTCCTCTGTAATTATAGATTAGATCTTTTGCGACTTGTGGATTTTCCAGCATTACTAGTAAAACGTATTTGGGTTTTTGTGATGGAAAAACAGAAATAAAAGTGTTCAAGTTTTTGTTTTTATCTTGATAATTTTGTGATGTTCCGGTTTTTCCACCAACATAGTAACCGTTGATATCTGCAAGACTTGCAGTTCCATCCTCATCTTTTACAACTTTTCTCAAAATACTTATTATATTCTCGCTTGTTTTTTCTGTCACAAGCCTTTCATCTTTTTGACTATAATTTTGTTTAATCAAATTCGGTTTAATAATCTTTCCACCATTGGATAATGTGGCATAAATTGTTGAAGCTTGTATTGGAGTTGTTGTAATGCCATGCCCAAAAGAAATGGTTTCTAATTTGCATTTATTCCATTCAAAATTAATTGGTCTCCCAACCTCTTCTAATGGTAAGTCCGGACTTTTTAATAATTTAGCTTTTTCCAAAAACTCTTTATACTTTTTCTCACCAATTTTTCTCGCAATAAGCAATGTGCCAATATTTGATGATCTTATTAAGATATCTTCAACTGATAAGTTTTCTGGAAAATCTTTAATGTCAGATATTTCGTGATTAGAACATTTTACAGAACGTGGAATATTTTTGATGATTGTTTGGGGGGTTACTAGATTATTTTCTAAAGCTAATGCAATAGTAAAGGTTTTAAAAATTGAGCCAAGTTCATAAACACCTTTAGTAATTTTATTTATATATTTTTTGTCTTTAACATCAGCTCTTAAGTTAATGTCAAAATTTGGAAGAGAAATTAAAGATAAAATTTCTCCATTATTTACATTCATAAGTAGAGCCCCGCCTCCGGTTGCATTAAAAGTTATTAAAGCTTTATTTAATTCTTGATTAATTAGGTATTGAATATTTGTATCAAGTGTCAATTCTAATGGTTGGTTCATTTTTCTTTGATCTTTTAATTCTAGATCTAAATATTTTTCAATCCCTGAAATACCAAAATTATCATAATCTACTTGGCCTATTATGTGGCTGAATAAATTTGCATGGGTATAAATTCTTGATTGAAAAGGTTCAAAAATTACTCCTTGTTCGCCCATACTCCAAAATTTTTCTTTTTCTGTTTGATTAACTCTTTTTTTTAAATAAAAATATTTTCCCTGATATAACTTTTCTTTTATTTTTTTTATCGGTAAATTTGGAAAATTAATTCTCAACTTTATAATAAAATTTTCTTTGTTATTAACTAAATTTGGATTTATAGCAACATGAAAAGATTTTATGTTTCTTGATATTAGTTCACCATTTCTATCAACAACATCTCTTCGCATAAGAGCAAATTTTTTTTTCGATTTTTCTTGAATAAAAGTCTCAACATTATTCAGAGAAATATGGATCATCTTAATGCTAAATATAAAAATTAGTGAAAAAAATAAAAAAAATAAAAGATAAATTCTGTCTTGAAATAATTTATTTTTTTGTGATGATTTATTTTTTTTGTTTGTTTCTAAATAATCTTCGAAATAAAAACTTGATTGATTTATATTAAAATTTTTATTTTTTTTTGATTTTTTTCTCATTTTTTTCTTTTTGAATTGCAAATTTATTTTTTATAGCTAAAAAATTAGTCATACTTAAAAATATATTTGAATATTTCATTGGAAAATATTCCTCATTATCTAAATAATTAATTTTTTGTTCGATAATCTTGGGTGATGTGAGATAAAAAAAATCTAATTGAGACTCATTATAATCTTTTTCTTTTAAATGAATAATTTTACTTAGGTTTATAATTTTTTTTTCAATTTCTCTTGTTTGATTCTTAATAACTGATGTGCCAATTAGAAAAGATGAAAAAATTATGATAGAAAAAAAAATTTTTAATTTAAACATGCAATTCCTCTACTTCGAGATATTTTTTAAATTTTTGTACTAGGTTATTTGGATAAATAAATTTATTTTTACTTCTAATAGCAGCTCTTAGTTTTGCAGATCTAGAGGGATTATTTTTTATAAGTTCCTCTTTCGAGGGCTTGATTATTTTATTGCTATATTTTTCAAATATAGCGAAATTCGTATAGTCGTCATCTGGAAGATATCTTGAAGGTTTTGATTTGTTTTTAGAAAAATTACTAAAAAAGTATTTAACAATCTTATCTTCAATTGAGTGAAAAGTTATAACTAGGATTTTTCCTCCAGGTTTGACAACTTTTGCTGCTTTTATAATTCCATTAACAAGTTCTGTAATTTCCTTGTTAACAAATATTCTCAAAGCTTGAAAAGTTTTTGTACAAGGGTTTATTTTACTTGAGAAAATTTTTTTTTTACTTTTCTCAATAATTTTGACTAATTCATCTACTCTTGAAATTTTTTTAATAGACCTTGCTTTTACAATATTTTTTGCAATTTTTGATGCTTCTTTTTCCTCTCCAAGAATTTTAATTATCAACTTTAGTTGCCCTTCGCTGAAAGTATTGATGACCTCTTGAGCTGATATATCCGAAAGGCCCATGGTCATATCAAGTTTATCTTTTGACTTAAAAGAAAAACCTCTTTTAAAATTGTTTAATTGAATAGATGAAAGACCTAAATCGAATATTATAGTATCTATATTATCTTTAAAAATAGTATCTATTTGACTAAATTTTAATTTGTAAAATTTAAATCTTTTAAAATATTTTTTTTCTAATTTTTTTGCTAATGATATTACAGCCTCGTCTCTATCGATCCCTATTACTCTCGTTTTTGGAAATTTAAGCAATGCTTTTGAATAACCGCCTCCACCAAAAGTACAATCTACAAAAACTCCTCCTTTTGCCGGGGAAGAAATTTGAATTACTTCACCAAGCATCACTGGAAAATGGGAAAATTCCAGTGATGATGTTTGAGTATTCATTTATTTGATGTCTTGTCATTAAAATTTTTGTCTTCTTAAAAATGCAGGAATTTCAAAATCTTCATCTTCGTTATTATCCTGGTCAAACAGTTGTTCTTCCCTAGCATCTTCCACGGAGTCGTTTTTTTCGATGCTTTCTTGATGTTGTTCTTCTGAAAAAAGTTTTGGTGTATATTCCTCATCAAAATTTTCTTGAACAAGTTTTTTTTCAGCTGAAAGTTCATCTTTAGTATTATTATCAATACTTTTCTCTATATAGGACGCGCTCTCAATGGATATTCCAGAAGCTAATGGATCTGCGTGAGAGTTTTCAGATAGTGTATTTTCTGCTATTTGATGTTCCTCATTGCTTTCAAAGTTATCGATTAAAGCATTTTGCTCCTCGCTGTTTTTTATTTCGTAGCTTTCGTCTAGTTTTAAAGCAGTTGCTCCGTCTATTGAATTTACAATATTTTGTTCAATATTATTCTTTGAAAATAAATTTTCAGAATAGTTGTTATTTCTATTATTTGAACCGTTTACAATATTCAAGACAGGTCTTGGCTCTGGTGAGATTGTAGATCCTTTTAATGAAGTGGCTACGATTGATACTCTAATTTTACCATTCATATTTTCATCTTTAATAGCACCGAAAATAAGCTCTGCTTCTGGATCAACCTCAGCTCTAATTTTGTTTACTGCAGCATCAACTTCAAAAAGTTTAATATCACTTCCGCCTGTAATGTTCACAAGCAATCCCTTTGCACCTTGTAAAGTGTATTCATCAATCAATGGATTGTTTAATGCTAATTCAGTTGCTGCCATCGATCTATTATCCCCCTCAGCTTCACCTGTTCCCATCATAGCTTTACCGCTCGAACTCATAATAGTTTCGACATCAGCAAAATCTAAATTAATCATACCAGGTCTAACCATAAGATCTGTTATGCTTTGAACTCCGTGTTTTAACACATCGTTTGATAAACTAAATGATTCTTCAAAACCAGTTGTCTCATTAGCAATTTTAAAAAGATTTTGATTTGGTACAACTATAGTAGTGTCGAGATGTCTTTTGAGCTCCTCCAGTCCAGCTGTTGCTCTCCTCATTCTTTTTGGTCCTTCGTATGTAAAAGGTAAAGTGGTAACGCCAACTGTTAATATATTCATTTCTCTTGCAGCTTTAGCTATAACATGAGAAGCGCCAGTCCCTGTCCCTCCGCCCATACCGGAAGCTATGAAAACCATATTACTACCTTGGATATAATTTATAATTTCATTAATAGATTCATCAGCAGCTGCTTGACCTATATCGTGTTTAGCGCCTGCTCCCAGTCCTTTGGTTAAATTCATACCAATTTGTATTTTTGCATCTGCCTTGCTCATCTTAAGATCTTGTGCATCAGTATTTACAGCGACAAATTCAACGCCTTGCATACCAGCGTCTATCATTGCATTAATTGCGTTTCCACCTGCTCCTCCAACGCCAATTACAAGTATTCTAGGTTTTAATTCTCTCAGTTCTCCGCCTCCAACATTTATACTCATGACATCTCCCCTTTCTGTTTATTTTCCCATTTTAAATTAGATCTGTTTTGAAAAGCTTTTTTTTTGGCAAAAGCTTTGAATTTTTCAAAATTTTTAGGTTCCCAAATTTGAAATGTCTTACCGAGTCCAACAAATAGAATATTTTTATCTATTTTTGCGTGTTTTAATAATTTTTCTGATATGGAAACCCTTCCTTCAGTATCAAACTGTAAGTTTTCACTTTCTGATAAAACTGAAGTTGCAAAATAATCTCTTTTTTCCTCGAAGGGATTAAGTGAGTCTATTGTGTTTGATAATTTTTCGATTCTGTCTTGAGAACATGCCTCAAGAGCAACGTGGTTAAAAGAAGGATAGGTTATAAAACCATTATAACCAATCGCATTCAAATAAGATCTAAAAGTTGCTGGCACAGATACACGTCCTTTCTTGTCTATTTTGTTCTCGTAAGTTGATAAAAACATAATTTACTAAAAGCTCTTTATTTTTTAATAATTTCAAATCACCCTCCATTATGGGATTATTTGGGATATTATGGGTTTTTAGAAAATAGTCAATAACAATAGTCAATAATAACGTGCTTATACTTTAAGTACAAAAGTAGAACAATTAGATTAGATTTCGCCAGATAATTTATAAGCCGGGTTCTGTCATTGAAGATATCATTTATCTAGGCTTAAGTTCACACATAAGCTCAAGCGGTTAACCCAGAAGACTAACTAAAGACTGTTTTTAGCACAAGTGCAGCGTCTTCTCTATTTAACCTTGCTCCCAGTGGGGTTTGCCATGCGTTTTTTGTTACCAAAAAACCGGTGAGCTCTTACCTCA
>MDTD01187638.1_pt1 | contig 13024 bp, 11 predicted proteins | sample 811221 | NCBI WGS metagenome assembly MDTD01 (sample SAMN05326646, study PRJNA326480) | marine metagenome | isolation source: seawater | place: Pacific Ocean: South West | collected 2011 | reverse complement strand
TCTCTTGATCGAGAGATCGCGCACAGCGTTGTGGTCGGCCATCACCTCGGGATCGCCCAGCCTGGACTCCAGCTCGGTGAACTGGATATCCATCCGGGCGAGTTTGTCGGCGATGGCCTCGGGCAGCATGGACTGAAATTGACTCGCAACCTGACCCATAAACCCACAATACGCCGATCACGGGGTGTCCGCGTATCATCCGCGACCAGAGCACCCGGGAACTTCCGGGCGAGCGAGTCAGACCAGATGTCAGGGCGGAAGGACCAGAGAAGCAGTGTCAGGGGGAGTCGGATTGGCGGACGCGATACGAATCAGCGATCTCCACAAGGGCTTCGGTGAGAAGCAGGCGGTGCGGGGGATGGAGCTTGCCGTCCCCGCCGGGTCACTGCACGGCTTCATCGGGCCCAACGGTGCGGGCAAGACCACGACCATCCGCATGATCATGTCGATCATCTTCCCCGACCGGGGCGAGCTGTCGGTCCTGGGCAAGAAGTCCGCGATCGAGAGTAAGGACCAGATCGGCTACCTCCCCGAAGAACGCGGCGTGTACAAGAAGATGAAGGTCCTGCCCTTCATCAAGTACATGGCCAGGCTCAAGGGCGTTCAGGACGCCGACCTGCACAGACGCGCCCTGGACTGGCTCGAACGCGTGGGGCTTGGCGATGTCTCTGCCAAGAAGTGCGAAGAGCTCTCCAAGGGCATGCAGCAGAAAGTGCAGTTCATCGCCTCGGTGATCCACAAGCCCGAGCTGCTGATTCTCGATGAGCCCTTCAGCGGGCTGGACCCCGTGAACATGCGCCTGCTGCGCGACTTGATCCGCGAGATCAACGACAGTGGCACAACGATCATCTTCTCGACCCACGTCATGGCGCAGGCCGAGCAGCTCTGCGACAACATCGTCATGATTCACAACGGCCAGAAAGTGCTCGACGATCCGCTCGACAAGATCCGCAGCCGATTCGATCCGAAGGCCCTGCTCATTGAGCCGATGGACCGGAGTATCGACGAGACGCGGCTGACGAGCATCGCGGGTGTGGACGAGGCGCACCGTGTGGACGCGGGATGGGAGCTCGTGCTCGAGGACGGGCTCGCACCGAGCGAGGCGATCGCGCGGATCGCAAGCCAGGTCGAGACGGCTCGCATCGAGGTGAAGCGGCCCTCACTGGAAGACATCTTCATCCAGATCGTGCAGGACGATTCGTACGTCACCGATGCCCAGGTGCAGGAGGTGGTGTCGTGAACCGCATGCTGCAGATCGCCTGGCGTGAGTTTGCGTCGACGGCTCTCACCAAGGGATTCATCATCGGCGGCTTTGTCGTGCCCGCGGTGATCCTCGTCGTCATGGTCACGCTGCTGCCCATTCTGCTCAAGGATGAAGGCCCGGCCATCGAGGGCGAGATCTCGATCATCGATCAGACGGGCGTGCTGGCGGAAGACATTGCATGGCGGCTCTCGCCCGAGGCGCTCGCCGATGAAACGCAGAGCATCGAGATCCCCAAGATCGAGCCGGGCCAGACCCCAACGCCGCAGGAGACGCAGGACATGCTCTCCAAGGCGATGAACCGATCGATCCCGAAACTGACCGTTAAAGAGCTCGGCGCGAGTGCGGACCCCGAAGCCGCCAAGGAACCGCTACGCGAAGGCACCGCTCAGGACGGCGGCGTGCTCGCGCTTGCGGTGATCGACGCCAACGCGGTCGTCACCGATGAATCGACCGAGCAGGGCGTGCCCAGATTCGGCGCCTACCAGCTCTTCGTCAAGCCCAAGCTCAAGGACAGCGTGCAGTCGACCATCCGGCGCGCGGTGACCGAGTCGATCCGCGAAGCGCGCCTCGAGAACGCGGGGCTGAGCCCCGATCAGGTCAACGCGCTCACGCGTGTGGAAGCTGAGCAGACCAAGGAAGTGACCGAAGAGGGCGAGCGGAACTCGATCGAGGGTCTCAACATGATCCTGCCGGGCGGGTTCATGATCCTCATGATGATGGCCGTCATGATCGGAGGGCAGTATCTGCTGACGACGACGGTCGAGGAGAAGTCGAGTCGTGTGGTCGAGGTGCTCCTTTCGGCGGTCTCGCCCATGCAGCTCATGACGGGCAAGATCCTCGGACAGCTCATGGTGGGCGGACTCATCATGCTGGTCTACGGCAGCGTGGGCATCGCCGGTCTCGTGTTGGCGACCCTTACCGATGTCATCGATCCGATGGTTCTCGTCTGGCTCGTGCTCTTCTTTGTGCTGGCGTACGTACAGATCGCGTCGATGATGGCCGCGGTCGGCTCAGCGGTGAACGAGATGCGCGAGGCCCAGAGCCTGATGACGCCCGTGATGGCGGTCATCATGATCCCGTACCTGCTCTGGATGCCCGTCGCGATGAATCCGAGCGGGACCTTCGCCGTGGTGTGCAGCTTCCTGCCCCCGGTGAACTCGTTCATGATGATGGTCCGCATCGCCTCGACCGAACGCCCGGAGACGTGGCAGATCCTCGTTTCGCTCGGGATCTCGGTGGTGGCTTCGCTTGTGATCCTGAAGGGTGCCGCGAAGATCTTCCGTGTCGGACTCCTGATGTACGGCAAGCCTCCCAACTTGAAGACACTCATCAAATGGATCCGCATGGCATGAACGCGCCCCCACACACACCACAGGCCGGGACGGCGCATTGCGCTTACTGCGGCTACGACCTCCGTGCGACACCGATCGGGAGCAACTGCCCCGAGTGCGGGAATCCCGTCAATTTCCAGCAGCCCCGTGTCTATCAATCCAACGGCAACGCGGTCGCGTCGCTCGTGCTGGGCATCGTCTCGATCGTGGGATGTTTCGGCTACGGCATCGTCTCGATCATCTGCGGACCGCTGGCGATCTACTTCGGGGGCAAGGCCAGGAAGGCGATCCAGGCGGGATACGCCGATCCGAACTCCGATGGCATGGCCACCGCCGGGCGTGTCTGCGGGATCATCGGGACGTGCCTGGGCTCTGTTGGAATACTGATTCTCTTGTTTTATGCGGTGCTCATGGTGATCGCAGTTGCGAGTGCGGGTGCCGCAGGACCGTGATGATTGAGAAGCACGACCTGTATGAGGCTTGCGTTCAGTCGCCGCCCGAGATGACGCTGATGCTCCGGGCGATCCACGGCGACCAGCCGCGGATTCTGGGCGAGGACTTCGCGGGCACCGCGGCGCTCAGCAGGCACTGGGTCGCCAATGTGCCCGAGGGCACCGCCGTCGCCGTCGACCTCGACGAGGGCGAACTTGGACGGGCGGGCCAGATGCCGGGTGTGCGCACGATCGTCGCGGACGTCCGGGAGATCAGCGATCCGGTCGACTGCCTGTTCGTGGGCAATTTCTCGATCGGATACCTGCACACCCGCGACGAGCTCATGGGCTACCTCAGGCACGCACGCAAGCGGATGAACGCGGGCGGGGTCTTTGTCTGCGACACCTACGGCGGCGAGTCCGCATATCACCTCGGAAGTGTCGACCGCGATGTCGCACTGCCCGGCGGGCTGCGGTGCGTCTACCGCTGGGAGCAGCGCGAGGCCGACCCGCTAACAGCGATGGTCACCGACGTGCTGCACTTCCGGGTCTTTGATGTAGACGAGGTCGTCGCGGACTTTCCAGACGCGTACGTCTACCGCTGGCGGCTCTGGTCGGTCCCCGAGCTGCGGGACGCGATGGCCGAGGCCGGCTTCACGAGGACCGATATCTACTCGAACCTGCCCGACGCCGTGGACGACGAGGGCAACGCGTACGCCGAGCCGATCACAGACCCGGACTGGCTAGGCGACAGCTTCATCGTGTGTGTCGCCGGCAAGACAGACTGAATGTGACGGCTGTGCGGTCTGCGTGATTGGCGCGGGCGAGGCGCTCAGAGTTTTCAACCACCGCGGTGGCACACCGAGTCATTGATACCCATTTTCAGAGTGTTCGTTTGTATCGAACCATGAACGGGAGTGTACCAATGACACCAAGTATTCTCATCGCAGCCGCGCTCGTCGGGATGGGTCCGAACGAACACGGTCAGACCGACAACGGATTCAGCGACGGCATGCCGGACTCGATGACCCTCACGGGTGTGATCCGCGACTTCAAAGTCGATCACCCCGATATGGAGGCGTACCCCGGCAGCGGCGTCAAGCGCATGGTCATGGACGAGCTCGGCGCCGACGGCAAGCCCGTCCTGAACGTCGACCGCTGCGCCTCGCTCGGCTGGGGCGCCAACGCCCAGGTCACCTCACAGGAGACCTTCGACCAGTGGTTCCGCGATGTCCCCGGCGTGAACACCTCGCTTCCCCATTCGATCACGCTCAACAAGGAGTCGCGTGCATCGGGTGATGTGTATGTGTTCGCTCAGGAGCGTCCGGATTACTTCTTCCCCATCGACCAGCAGGGTTACGGCCTGTCGATGTACGGCCTCCGCTGGGCCAGCCCGGGCACGCACAACTTCCACTTCACCTATGAGCTCGAGACGCGCTTCACCTTCGTGGACCGCGAAGACCGCGAGGGCGATTACGTCTTCAAGTTCACGGGTGACGACGACGTGTGGGTGTACATCAACGGCAAGCTCGCCGTGGACCTGGGCGGCGTGCACAGCCAGCAGTCGGCCACGGTCAACCTCGACCAGAAGGCCGAGGAGCTCGGTCTCGAGGCCGGCGAGGAGTATCAGCTCAAGCTGTTCTTCGCCGAGCGTCACACGAGCGAGAGCAACTTCCGGATTGAGACGAACTTCGTCCTCAAGCCCGCGAAGCTCCCGGTGATCTCGTCGCTGGCCGACTGATCGTCGATCACAACGCATGAAAATGGCCGCGGGCCCCTGGTTCTCCCAGGGGCCCGCGTTCGCGTATCGGGTGGCGCTGATAAGCCGAGTTCTGTCCCGCCGGAAGCCAAGGCTCTCGGCATGGGCAGCCATTTCTCTCCCCGCGCCGTTGCCGACGCGATGCGGATTGCCCTTGCGAGCAACCCGAGCGATCTACCCGCCCCCTGTCTGACCGGACAGGCCAGTCCGCCATAGCGGAAGAGAGCTGCTTGATCTTGCACGCGGTGGGGTTTGCCATGCCCCGACTGTCACCAGCCGGGCGGTGCGCTCTTACCGCACCCTTTCACCCTTGCCTGTGCGACGCGAGCGTCGCCATCGGCGGTTTGCTTTCTGCGGCACTTTCCCTCGCCCCCGAGACGCGAACCGAATCAAAGGGCGGGTGGGTGTTACCCACCACCGTGTCCTGACGTGCTCGGACTTTCCTCGGACGCAACAAGTCGCGGCCGCGGCTGCCTTGCACCACCTGATCCGCCCAATCGTACGCCGACCGAACCTCGCACGTTCGCGGTATGATCCGGCTCCATGGACGGCGGCAGCGATAACCTGGTTTCGTGTTGGTTGCGGAGCGACCAGGTATCACTCGTCCAGGCGATCGCCGAGCAAGCAGGGCTCGAGATCATCGAGGCCGCCAGCCCCGATGGCCGAGGCGTCGCCGAGTCTCTCGAAGCCGAGCCGACGCCAGATCTGCGCGCCCTGCTTTCCTCGACATCCGCGGGCATCGTCTTCATCGCCGACCAGTCCGGCATCACATCCGAGAACGACACAAGCGTGCTCGAGTCCGTCATCGACGCGGCCGAGCGGGGTATCCATGTGCTCTCGCTCGAACCGATCCCCGCGGCCGCCCTGCACCTAAGCAGCCCCGCCTGGCGCGACGCGGCCGACACCGTGCGCGAGCGGATCTCCTTCGTCCCCCTCGCACGGCGCAGCTCCGCGTACGCGGGCATCACCGAACTTCTCAGCCAGTTCGGTGAGATCGAGTCGGTCGGGGTGCGCGTGCTCTGCACCAAGGCCGCGGGCTCGCTCGGCGCAAGACTCTTTGGGATCTGCGAGCTGCTCGTCACCCTGCTCGGCACACCCGAGACAATCGACGCGGCCCATGTCAGCGCCGAGCCCACGCCCGATACACTCCGAGGCCTTTCCGGTCACATGACCGCCAACATCCGCTTCCCCGGGGGCAAGTGCGCATCCATCATGGCAAGCGACTCCTCCCCGGGCTGGTCGCGCGCGATCACGCTCATCGGCCCGAAGGGCGTCATCGACGCGAGCGACCACCGCGTGCGCTGGATGTCACCTGAGGGACAGATCCTCGACGACTCTCAGATGACCGATACGAAAGACCCGGTCACGCTCGAAGCCACACTCATCGCTGACTCGATCGTCGCCTCGCTCACGCCCGGCTTGCGCGGCCAGCCGATCCATATGAACGCCACGCTGGCAATGGCGCAAGCCGGCCTCCTGAGCGCCCGCACCGGCCACCCGGAATCACCCAGCACGATCCTGGACATCCTGAGCCGGGCCTGAACCCGACAGACGAAGTGCAGACAATCACTTCCAGATCGTCAGGTGCCAGTTTTTCTTGCCCCGACGGATCGCGATCAGATTGCCGTGGAGCAGGTTCTGGCCAGTCAGCTTGGCATCAGGCCCGATCTTCAGGCCGTTGATGCTCACCGAGCCCGCCTGGATGAACTCGCGCGACTGCCGCTTGCTCGAAGCCAGACCGAGCTCGACGAGCAACTCGACAAGATCCACGCCCGATTCGATCTCGCTTCGGCTGCGCTCACTCGAAGGCACATCGGCCAGCACCTGACGCAGCGTTTCCTCTGGCAGCGACGAGATATCACCCGAGAAAAGCGCCTGCGACGCCTTCACCGCAGCGTCTGCCTCCGCCTCGCCGTGCAGCAGCTTCGTCGCCTCGTACGCAAGGGTCTTCTGCGCCTCGCGTTTGCCGGGGTTGCTTACCACTTCGCCGTCGAGCCGCTCGATCTCGGCCCGGTCCAGCAGCGTAAATGTGCGTAGGAAGCGTCCCACATCCGCGTCCGAGGTGTTGAGCCAGAACTGGTAGTACGCGTACGGGCTCGTGCGCTCGGCCGTCAGCCAGACGGCTCCGGACTCGGTCTTGCCGAACTTCGTCCCGTCGGCCTTGGTCACCAGCGGTGCCGTGAAACCGAACGAGACCTTGGTGTCGCCCGAGCTGACCTTGCGCGCCTCGTCGAGCAGTTCCTCGTTCGGCCCCCTTGTGTCGGAGTACGCATTCACACCGATGTCGACAGCGACCATACGCCGGATGAGGTCCGCGCCCGTCACGATGTTGCCGAACTGATCGCTCCCGCCGCACTGGACGGTGACCCCCTTCTTCTCGAAGAGGTAGGCGAAGTCGTACGCCTGCAGGATCATGTAGCTGAACTCGGTGTAGCTGATGCCGTGATCGCGATCTTCGAGTCGGCTCCGGACGCTGTCCTTCTGGATCATCATGTTGACGCTGAAGAACTTGCCGATATCCCGAAGCGCCTCGAGGTAGCCCAGGTTGGCGAGCCAGTCGGCGTTGTTCAGGATCGTGACGTCATCGCCCAGGATGTTCGAGAAGATCGGGCGCTGCTTGGCGATGTGCCGCGCCACGGTCTCGGTGGTCATCAATTGCCGCTCGGCCGATTTCCCCGAGGGATCCCCGATCAGCCCGGTCCCGCCGCCCATCACCACGATCGGCGTATGCCCGGCCCGCTGAACGTGCTTGAGGAGCATGATCGGGACCAGATTCCCGATCGTCAGGCTGTCAGCCGTCGGATCGAAACCCGCGTAAATCCTGCGAGGGGCAGAGGTTGGATCCGCCAGATGGGCCTTGAGCCCCTCCAGATCGGTTCCCTGGTGGAGCATCCCTCGCCATTGCAACTCTTCGAGCAGATCCATCGTCCCGGCTCCTGAAACCCGTGGTGCGAAGCGTAGCACCCCCTGCGGGCCTCAAAATCTCTTTCCATTGCGATTGAGACTCAGTCTCAATACGTCTATACCTTGGTCACACGTCGAGAGAATCGGCTCTCGGCGGCCCTTGGAGAGAGAGATGACCAGACTGATCCTTGCCGCGACCGGCTGCGTGATCGCCGCCGCGAGCTCGGCGCAGACCAACGCCAGCTTTGCTTCCCCCAATTTCGACCGCTGGAACTACCCCTTTAACTTCACACCCGGTGAGCGCACCGCCGCCTCCACCTTCAGCTCGGGCTTCGTCCCCGGCATGTTCGATGACCGTGATGCGCAGTTCCTGAACAGCTTTGTCACCGCCTCGCAGATCGCTCCGGGCCAGGGCGCTGGCAACTACGTCATCACCTCGGCCGTCGCTACCGCTACCGTCACCGGCGGCGAGTTCAGCTACGACAACGTCTATAACGAGGGCAGCTCAATCGACCTCTTCGGCACGGGCTTCCGCAACGGCCTCAACGCGTTCGCCTACGGCGACGACTTCACCTACGGCTTCGGTGACCCCACCAGCGAGGACATCCGCAACGCGTACGCCACCGACAACGCCGGCGGCTCGCTCCGAGACGTCTCCAACAACATCCGCGACGGCTTCACGCCCACGCCCTTCGCTGTCGGCAACATCATCGGCGAAACCCCCGGCACCACCGTCACCGGTTCGGGCCAGCTCGTCGAGTTCACGCTCGACCTGAGCAACCCCGACGTGGTGAGCTACCTCCAGCACGCGCTCAACGATGGCATCGTGAGTCTTTCCGTCACGAGCCTCCACCCGGCCGATCAATCAGGTCAGGGCGCGTTCCCGGTCTTCGGCACGAACGAAGGCGGGAGCCCCATGACGCTCGACCTGACCGTCGAGATCGTCCCCGCGCCCGCAACCACGGCACTCATCGGTCTCGGTGGCATCGCCGCGATGCGCCGCCGTCGATAAAGCCGATTCTCACAAGCTTTCGAGTCGCAACAGGGCGGCCTTGGCCTCGGCGAGCACACACGCTGGGGACGAGCCGCCCTTTGCGCTGCGCCGAGAGAGCACATTCTCCACCGTCAGCTTGCGGATCGAAGCGACTTCGACTTCGGGAACGAGCTCGACGAGATCTTTCTCATCGAGCGACTCGATCGGCGAGCCGCGTTTCTCTGCCCTGCGGACAAGCTGCCCCACTCGGTCGTGCGCCTCACGGAACGGCACACCGGCCGCAACAAGCAGGTCAGCGACATCCGTTGCGTTCGCGTACCCCGCGCCGGCTCGCTCCTTCGCGCGCTCGGTGTTCAGCGTCATCCCGGAGATCGTCCGCTCGGCAAGCCGAAGCACCACGAGCGCCAGATCGACCGACTCGAACACCGGCTTCTTGTCGAACTGCATGTCCTTGTTGTACGCCAGGGGCAGGCCCTTCATCGTGACCAGCAGCGACACCTGCGCCCCGATGATCGAGCCGCACGCGCCGCGGATCACCTCGAGCGAATCCGGGTTCCGTTTCTGCGGCATCAGACTCGACCCGCTCGTCACACCATCGTCGAGCCGAACGAGACGGAACTCGTCCGAGGTGTACACGATCAGATCCTCGGCGAGCCTCGACAGATGCACCGCAAGCTGCGAGAGCACCGAGAGCGTCTCGACCGCAAAGTCACGGTCCGATACCGCGTCGAGACTGTTTCGTGAAGCCGACACAAACCCGAGCTCCCTGGCGAGCGCCTCGCGATCGATCGCGTAACCCGTCCCCGCCAAAGCGCCCGAACCGAGCGGGCTGACATTGATGCGCGACAACGCCCCATCGAGCCGAAGCACATCACGCTCGAGCATCTCGACATACGCCAGGCACCAGTGCCCGAACGGCACGGGCTGAGCAGGCTGAAGGTGCGTGTACGCCGGGAACGCGTCGCCGTGATGCGCCTCAGCTTTCTCGGCAAGGGCTCTTGCTACCGCCACGGTCACACGCCGGATCTCGCCCACCGCATCGCGCGTCCAAAGGCGAAAGTCCGTGGCGACCTGGTCGTTTCGGCTGCGTCCCGTGTGGAGCTTTTTGCCGAGACTCCCGAGCTTCTCAACCAGTTTCTGCTCCACCCATGTATGCACATCCTCAGCACCGGACTCGACGGGCGGGTGCGAGATCGCTTTGGCCTCTTCGCTCAGCGCTTCGAGTGCATCCACAAGCTGACCATGCTCACTTGTCGTCAGCACGCCGCACGCGCACAGCGCACCGGCCCACGCGATCGAACCGCGGATGTCCTGCTGCACAATCCGCCAGTCGATGGGCAGCGAGTCGTTGGCCGCACGAAAGAGTTCATCGGGACCAGCGCCCTCGTAGCGCCCGCCCCACATGCCGCCCCCGGCACTCACTTGGCGTCCCTGCCAGTCTCGAAGTTCGACGCGAGTCGCTCGGTCAGCGAGAAGAGTCGAATAAAGCCCTTGGCATCCGCCTGATCGTAGAGTTCGTTGCCCTCGAAGCTTGCGATGTGCGCGTTGTACAGACTGAACGGACTGCTGCGTGTCACGACGCTGCACGTGCCCTTGTAGAGACGCACAGCAACCTCACCCGTACAACGGGCCGTCAGCACAGCGGCGGCCGCGCTGATCGCGCGCCTGGCCTGCCCGAACCACTTGCCGGCATAGATCAGCTCGGCCATCTCGGGCATGAGCGTCGCCTGCAGCTTCCGCGAACGTGCGTCGAGCGTCAGATCCTCGATCCCGCGCAGCGCCTCGTACAGCACCGTGCCCGCGGGCGTCTCGTACAGCCCCCTCGACTTCATGCCCACAACCCGGCTCTCGATGAGGTCGATCCGACCAACGCCGTGACGACCGGCGATCGTGTTGAGCGTCTCGATCATCTCAACGCCCCCGAGCTTCTTGCCGTCGAGTGTGACGGGTACGCCCGCTTCGAAGCCGATGGTGACGGTCTGCGGATCATTCGGCGCGTTCACCGGATCGACCGTGAGCATCCACGCGTCCTCGGGCGGAACAGCAGCAGGATCCTCTATGTCGCCGCCCTCGTGTGAGATGTGCCAGAGATTGCGATCGCGCGAGTAGATCTTCTCGACCGAGCTCGTCACGGGCACGCCCTGCTCCTGGCAGTAGCGGAGCAGATCGTGCCGTCCGGTGAAGCTCCACTCCCGCCAGGGGGCGATGATCTCAAGATCCGGCGCCAGCGCCGCGAACGTGGTCTCGAAACGGACCTGATCGTTGCCCTTGCCCGTGCATCCGTGCGCGACGCCGTCGGCGTTCACCTTGCGAGCGGCCTCGACCTGTCCCTTGGCGATGATCGGGCGCGCAATGGATGTGCCGAGCAGATACGTCCCCTCGTACACCGCGGCGGACTTGAGCATGGGCCAGATGTAGTCGGTGACAAACGCGTCGCGCAGGTCATCAACGATACAGTCGATGGCCCCGCTGTTCTTCGCTTTCTCCGCGATGCCGACGAGTTCCTCATCACCCTGACCGACGTTGGCGACGTACGCGACGACCTCGCACCCCTTCTCCTTGCGGAGCCAGGGGATGATCGCCGAGGTATCAAGACCACCCGAGTACGCGAGCACGACCTTGTTTGCCATTACTCCTCCGTCGACCCGGTGCGCGGGCCCATCAGCGCCAGCATGAGCGCGTTCTGTGCGTATTGCCTGTTCTCTGCCTGATCGTACACGACGCTCGAAGGACCATCGATGACCTCCGCGTCGACCTCTTCACCCCGGTGCGCGGGCATGCAGTGCATGAAGACCGCACCACCGCCCGCCCTTGACATCATCGCGGGCGTCACACGGTACGGCTCGAATGCCGCAGCCTTCTCAGGCGTCAGCTCGGGCTCACCCATCGACGCCCATGTGTCGGTGTAAACCACATCCCTGTTTTCAACGGCGTCCGGATCGTTGGTGATCTCGATCTCCGTGCCGGCCTGCTCGGCCAAACGAACAGCGGCGCTCACAAACTCGTTTCTGGGCTCACGCCCCTTGGGCGTCACCACCGTCACATGCATGCCCACAGCCGCCCCGGCAAGCATGAGCGAATGGCACACGTTGTTGCCATCACCCACGTAGGCAAGACGCACTCCCTCGAGCCTGCCCGCACGCTCGCGGATGGTCACCAGATCCGCGAGCGCCTGGCACGGGTGCTCGAGATCGCTCAGCGCATTGATCACCGGGACACTCGATGCGGACGCGAGCGCTCTCAGCACGGCATGGCTGTTGACCCGCGCCACGATCGCCTGCACCGTCCGCTGCAGATACCCCGCTAGATCCTTCACACTCTCGCGCTGACCGATCGGGCTCGCGCTGTGATCGAGGTACACGCCCTGCCCGCCGAGACGGAAAAGCCCGACCTCGAAGCTGACGCGCGTCCGCAGGCTCGGCTTCTCGAAGATCAGGGCCGCGCTCAACCCGCCCAGCGGCGCATCAGTCGGCGGGTGCTTCTTGATCGCGATCGCATTCTCCACGATCGCCAGAATCTGATCACGATCGAGATCTGTGATCGACAACAGATGCGATCCGGCGAGCGAGGCCAGTGGTGAAGTCGCTCCGGTCGTCATGCCGACACCTCCGCGGGAACAAGCCTCGTACAACTGCAAGGCTGATTGCCGAGCCAGAGCGCAGCCTGCTCGGCGCTGGTAATCACGATCTCGGTGTGCGACTCACTGACGATCAAAGCCGCGGCCCGCAGCTTGGCTGCCATCCCGCCCGTCACCACGCCATCGGCGATCAACCGCTCAACCTCGTCGGCGGCGATGCGCTCGATGACGTTGCCCGAAGCGTCCGTCACACCCGAGACATCCGAAACAAACACGAGCGTCGAAGCCCGCAGCGACGACGCGAGACTGCCCGCCGCGTCGTCCGCGTTGACGTTCAACAGGCCGCCCTCTGCGTCCAGACCGATCGAGCTGATCACCGGGACGTACCCGCTGGACACCATGAGCTCCACGAGCGGCGCCTCGCCCGTCTCCGCCAGCCCGACACGACCGCCAGCCTCAGCGAACCGCGGATCCACCTTTGTGCGCAGCACACCCGTCGATCCAAGACTCAGCCCGACCGCGCCGACGCCCTGCTTCTGGAGCGCGCCAACGAGCGTCAGGTTCACCTCGCCGGCCAGCACTCCCGCGATCAGCCCCATCTGCGCGGGCGGGGTCAGGCGGATGCCGTCGATGCGTTCGATCGGTTCATCGAGACGGTTGAGGAGCGCATCGACCTGCTTGCCGCCGCCGTGAACGATGACGACGCGAGTATTCGACGCCGCCGATTTCACCGCCTGCCACAGCGCCACCGAGTGCGCCGGCTC
>MDTD01154525.1_pt1 | contig 13027 bp, 11 predicted proteins | sample 811221 | NCBI WGS metagenome assembly MDTD01 (sample SAMN05326646, study PRJNA326480) | marine metagenome | isolation source: seawater | place: Pacific Ocean: South West | collected 2011 | reverse complement strand
TTTATTATTACCAACATTAAATATCCTTGCAGGGCAGAAAGAAGAGGAAGGGAGAGGATCAAGTTCATTAAATTCTTTATTTATCAATGCCTTTTTATAGCAACATTTTTCAACTGCATCTATAACATCTTCAATATAAGTAAAATCTCGACTCATTTTTCCATAATTAAATATTTTAATTGGTTCTTCTTTCATAATTGCTTTTGCAAAAAGGATAGGTGCCATATCTGGTCTTCCCCATGGTCCATATACAGTAAAAAATCTTAAACCTGTTGTGGGTAAATTAAAAATATTACTATAAGAATGTGCAATTAATTCATTTGATTTTTTTGTAGCCGCATAAAGGCTAATAGGATGATTTACTCCATCATCTTCATGAAAAGGGAGCTTTCTATTAGCGCCATAAACTGAACTACTTGAAGCATAAATGAAATTAGAGATGGAATTCTTTCTAGCTATATCGATTAAATTACTAAAACCCACCAAATTTGATCGAATATATTCGTCAGGATTATCGATTGAATATCTAACTCCGGCTTGAGCCGCCAAATGAACAACTATATTAGGTTTGTATTCTTCAAATATTTTTGCTATGGAGGTTTTATCCTCTAGCTCTTGTTTATGAAAACTCCAATTTTTACCTTTAAATTTTTCTAAAGATTCTAATCTAGCTATTTTTAAGTCTTGAGAATAATAATTATTTAAATTATCTATTCCAATAATTGTTTCACCTTTTTTAATAAGTCTTTTTACTAAAGCAGCCCCTATAAAACCTGCAGCGCCTGTTACTAGAATAGTATTATTATGTAAAACCATATGATTATATTATTCTGAATCATTTGATAAAGGTAATGCAATTCTAACTTACCATCATGAATAGAAAAGGGATTATTTTAGCTGGAGGAACTGGAACGAGATTATCCCCTCTTTCCACTGCAATCAGTAAACAACTTATGCCTGTTTTTGATAAACCAATGATTTATTATCCTCTTTGTACTCTTATGAGCGCTGGAATAAAAGAAATTTTAATCATAACTTCTCCTCCGCATTTAAATGCATTTAAATTATTGCTTAAAGATGGCAACCAATTTGGAATAAATATCAAATATGCTGTTCAAAAAGAAGCTAATGGAATAGCAGAAGCATTTATTATTGCATCTGATTTTTTAAATAACTCACCAGTAGCATTGATTCTTGGTGATAATTTATTTCATGGTGAAGGTTTAATTAATCAGCTCAAGTATGCTTGTAATCAAGAATTTGGTGGGACAGTATTTGCTTATGCTGTGGATGATCCAGAAAGATATGGAGTTATAGAGTTTAATCAGAATAAACAAGTTATTAGTATTGAGGAAAAACCTAGGGTTGCAAAAAGCCGATATGCTTTAACAGGAATATATTTTTATGATTCTAAAGTAGTAGAAAAAGCCCTATCTATAAAGCCCTCTAGAAGAGGTGAACTAGAAATAACAGATATAAATCAAATTTACCTAAAGGAGGGTTCTTTAAAAGTTAATATTCTTGGGAGCGGAATTGCATGGCTTGATACTGGCACCTTCGAATCGCTGCATGATGCTGGAAGCTATATAAGAACATTAGAAAATAGGCAAGGAAAGAAAGTCTGTTGTCCTGAAGAAATTGCATGGAGAAATGGATGGATATCTGATATACAACTTAAAGAATCTGCAGAAATATATTGCAAAAGTGGTTATGGGCAATATTTTAAAAGACTAATAGAAGAAAAAAATTTTAATTTTTGATAATAATGAGATCTGAATCATTACTCTTTAACAATTTGATAATAAAAGGACCCTTACTTTTAATTCCCGAATTATTTGAAGATGAAAGAGGTTTTTTCTTTGAATCTTGGAATAAAAATACCTTTTTAAACTTAATCAAACAAGATATAGAATTTAAGCAAGACAACCATTCTTTCTCAAAAAAAGGCGTCCTAAGAGGATTACATTTTCAATATGGAAATATGTCTCAAGGGAAATTAGTTAGATGTATAAAAGGCGAGATTTATGATGTTGCAGTTGATATAAGACCAAATTCGCCTAATTTTAAAAGCTGGGTTAGTTCAAGATTATCTAATAAAAACTTCAAACAATTATGGATTCCTCCAGGATTTGCTCATGGTTTTCTTACTTTAAGTGAATATGCAGAAGTAGTTTATAAAACAACTAATTACTATTCAAAACAACATGAGAGGACAATCCTATGGAATGATCCTGAAATATCTATAAATTGGCCTATAGAGAAAAGTCCTAAATTATCTATTAAGGATAAGAAAGGAATCTTCTTAAAAGAAGTCCCTATAAATGAGCTTATTTTATGAAAATTCTTATACTTGGATCAACCGGGCAACTTGGTCAAGAAATTATTAACAATTTTTCTAATAATCAAAATGATTATAAATTAATTATTCCTACAAGAGAAGAATTAAATCTTACTGATATCCATGCTTGTTATGAATTTGTATTGAACTCAAAACCTGATTGGATTATAAATACAGCCGCATATACTGCTGTAGATGATGCAGAAGATAATAAAGAATTAGCACTATTAATTAATTCTGAGGCTCCAAAATATTTGGCAAAGGCGTTAAAGAAAACAGGAGGGAAAATACTCCACTTAAGTACAGATTATGTTTTTGATGGTAATCAAAATTATCCTTGGGAACCCTTTCAAGAACCAAATCCTTTGAATACATACGGCAAAACAAAATATTTGGGAGAACAAAATATTTTAAAAGAGCTTAAAGACTCATCACAATGTATTATTTTAAGAACGAGTTGGATTATTAGCCCGGTTAGAAAGAATTTTGCTTTAACAATATTGAAACTTTGTAAATCAAGACAATTCATAAATGTAATTAATGATCAGTATGGGACTCCAACTAGTACAAATTCTCTTAGTAAAATTTGTAGTCAAGTAATACAGAAGGATCAAACCAAATTTAAACTCCCTCATATTTTGCATTGGTCTGACTATGGCACAACTAATTGGTACGAAATTGCTTGTGAGACAAGTAAAATCGCATTAAAGTTAGGATTAATTAACAAAAAAGCAAAAATAATTCCTATTAAAACTAGTGCATATTCATCAAAAGCAAAAAGGCCGCTCTATTCAGTTCTTGATAGCAAATGCACATGTGAAATTTTAGGCGTTAAGCAGGTAAAATGGGATAACTCACTTTATGAAATTTTAGAAAAAATAAAATATAATTATTAAATTTATGAATAATTTATTGAACCCAAAGGAAAGAATACTTGTAACTGGCGGTGCAGGATTTATTGGAGGTGCTTTAATAAGATCTTTACTAAAAAATACTGAATGTAAAATATATAATCTTGATAAAATTGGTTACGCTAGCGATCTAGAAAGTATAAATAAATTACTAATTAATAAACCAGACTTAGAAAATAAATATGAATTTATAAAATATGATCTTGTTAATGAAAATAGCACAAGTACTGCAATAGAATATGTTAAACCAGATATAATTTTTCATTTAGCTGCGGAGAGTCATGTTGATCGTTCTATTGCAAAACCTTTAAATTTTATAAATAGTAATATTTTAGGAACTTTCAATTTAATTAATGCTGCTTTGGATTTTTGGAGCAGACTTCCAATTAATAAAAAAAACTCATTTAGACTAATACATGTAAGCACAGATGAAGTTTTCGGATCAATTACTTCAGGTAGATTTAGTGAATCATCAAGGTATGATCCAAGAAGCCCATATTCTGCAAGTAAAGCGGCAAGTGATCATTTAGCTAATGCATGGCATCATACATATGGATTACCTATCATAACGACTAATTGCAGTAATAACTATGGACCTTGGCAATTTCCAGAGAAATTAATACCTCTATCAATTTTAAATGGGATAAAGAAAACGAATATAAATATATATGGCGATGGAAATAATATTAGAGATTGGATTTTTGTAGATGATCATGTTGAAGCTCTTATCAAAATTGCCAATAAAGGGAAAATTGGAAATAGATACTGCATTGGCAGTAACTCTGAAAAAACTAATTTAGAGGTAGCAAATAAAATATGTAACCTTTTAGATATAAATTCCCCTATAAATTCTCCTCACAAAAAATTAATTAGATTTGTAAAAGATCGACCTGGTCATGATCAAAGATATGCGATAGATTCATCAAAATTAAAGGAAGAAATTGATTGGGAGCCAAGGTATGATTTTGATACTGGTCTTGAAAAAACATTCAACTGGTATTTTAATAACATTTTATGGTGCAATAAAGTCAGTTCTAATTGATTCTATTAATTTAAGAAGTTTATTATTAAAATTTGCCTAAAATTAAAAATAATATTTTATTTTATTTGTTTATAAGGCTTCCATTCAGGCACCAATTCTTTTAATAATTTAAAGGACATATTGATATCATTTTTATCAATATTACTCTTGAGCTCAGATAATACTTTATTTAATTCTGCAAGTTTTAAAAAAGATTCCTCTGCTCTAAAAATCAAAGAATGTTCTGTAGGAATTGCCTTATTATCTATAAGTAATTCTTCATATAATTTTTCTCCAGGTCTTAATCCCATCACTTCAATCTCAATTTCTCCTTCAGGATTATTCTCATCCTTTAAACTTAATCCGCTTAGATTAATCATTTGCTTAGCCAAATCAATTATTTTTACAGGTTCGCCCATATCTAAAAGGAAAACTTCGCCTCCTTGTGATAAAGAAGCAGACTGTATAACTAATTCTGCAGCCTCAGATATAGTCATGAAGAACCTTATAATATTTGGATGCGTAATAGTTATAGGACCACCATTATCAATTTGATTTCTAAATAAAGGGACAACAGATCCTGAAGATCCAAGTACATTTCCAAATCTCACAATAGAAAAAACTGTTCTGTCACTTTTATCAATTACATCATTTGCAAATGCCTGAAAAATCAACTCAGACAATCTTTTAGATGCTCCCATTATGCTTGTAGGACGAACAGCTTTATCAGAAGAAATTAAAATAACTTTTTCAAGTCCTATATTATTTGCAACTTTACAAACAGTTAATGCTGAAAAGACATTATTTGATATACCCATTAGAGGATTTTTCTCTACTAATGGGACATGCTTATAAGCTGCTGCATGAAAAATAATATCTATTTTATTTAAGATGAAATTTTCAAATAAGAAATTATAATTTGAACAATCTCCTAAACAAATTTCTATTTCTATATCGTCATCATTTATTTCCTTCAGATTATTTTCCAATTGATATAAACTTGCCTCGCTGAAATCTATCAAAATTAATCTTAAGGGTTTAAGTTTTATAAGTTTATTGCATAGTTCAGCTCCAATTGAGCCTCCTGCTCCAGTAACGCAAACTGACTTATTTATTACACATGGTCCTAATAATGTTGGATCAGGTTCAACGGTATCTCTACCTAATAAATCTTCTATTAATATTGGCTTTAATTTTTCAAAAGTTAATTCATTTCTTGTTAAATCATCAATTGATGGTATTTGCAAAACTTTTAATCCTAAATCCTGAACAGCACAAACAATCTTCTTAAGTTTATTTTTTTTAATTGATGGTACAGCTATTAAAACTAAATCTATATCTTTATAATTTTGAATAAAATATTCAAATGATTTGATAGGAATAAATTGAATCTTCCTCTCTAAAAGAGAGGGTGAATCATCTATAAAAATTTTAACCTTATACTTATTTGAGAATTTTAAGGATGATAAAAGTTCTGCCCCTGCATAACCTGCTCCATAGATTGCAACTTTCTTTTTCTTAATCGCCTTTTGCTTTAAGATAAGAAGAATATCTCTTAATATAACTCTAAAAACTGTTATTGATATTGATAATAATAACCATAAAAAAAACCAATATTTTAATGCTAAGGGAGGTAATTTAAATAAATCTGATATTAAAATAGCTAAAAGTATAATAATTCCATTTTTGGCAATTAATTCATATAAAAGTCTGCTACTCGTATATCTAGTAAGACTCTTATAGAGACCAGTTAAAAAATAATAACTTACTGCAAATAAACCTGTTATTAAATATAGCCAATAAAAATCCTTAAGGGACTTTCCTGTATTTGAGAAATCAATAAACGCAAAACTTACTCTTGTAGAAGATATTAATATGAGAAAATCAAAAACTATCAATAAAATCCTTCTATAAACCCTAGATAAATTTGAAAAAAAAAGATCAACAGTATATAAAAAATTCAAAATTTTATTATAAAACTTAAACTAATATTACCTTAAAACACTAAAGATTAATATTTCTAAAATTTTCTTTATATTGCTTTTTTAAAGGGTAAAGCGTATTTAATGTCAATATATTGCATAATTACGAAAATCAAGAGAGAAATCAATGCTAAAATTACTAAAGATATAAATTGGCTCAAGACAAGAAGAATTAACATATTAGTACAAAAAAGGATCACAACTTTGTGATGAGGCCATCCATTAGAATTTAATCTCTGATATAAATGTTTTTTATGAGATTTTAAGATAGGCTCTTTATTAATGATCCTTTTAAGAATTGTAAATATTGCATCAAGCCATATTGGGCTTCCTATCAAAAGTAATTCAATACTATTTGAAATTGAACCTGAAGAGAAAATCTGATAACTATATATACCTCCCAGAAATACACTACCTGAATCACCCATAAAAATTTTTGCTTTCGGAAAATTCCAGACTAAAAATCCTATCAGAAAACCAATAAAATATGAATATATAATTTCTCCATTCAAAAGTTCAGCTAAAAAAAATATAATCATAGAAAAAGTTAATAAGCCATCAATCCCATCAATAAAATTACTAAAATTTATTAAGGCAGTTCCAAAAAATACAAAGAATATAAATATAAAAATATTTATATAGATATTGAAATTTAATGAATTATTTATACTTGTATAAAAAAGCAGCAAAATAATAGTCAATATTTGTAAGATAAATCTTGATTTAATAGATATTGATTTTCTATCATCAATAAGATTTATAGAAGTTAAAGGGATTAATAAAATAGGTAAATAGGTAAATAAAATCCATTAAATAATCCTACTAAAGAAATTAATAATGAAAAAGTTATACCTCCGCTTGTATAAGTAGGTATAATATGTGAACTCCTTTTTTCAGGAAAATCGACGGTAAGATATCTTTTATAATTATTAATAAGAAAAAAGATAAAAAACCAATTTAATATCATTGAATATAAAATGTTTGCAAAAATATTAGTTGAACTAAAAAGTAAAATATCAATCATAATTATTTCTAAAAACAGTTTTAACTAGTCTAAAATGTTCTTAATAAAATTCAAATCCCCATTTAATCAAATAATATATATAAGACTTTAAAAGATATAAAGTTTGTATAAAAGATTTATGAGAGCCTCTTTCCCATTTATGGAAAACAGATGATTTAGGGTAGTGAAGCGTCTTCCCTATAAAAGAACATCTTCTTACTAAATCCGCGTCCTCGAAATGTAAAAAGAAATTTTCATCAAAACCAGATAACTGTAAGAATGACCAAGAAGGCAATATTAGAAAACATCCTGATAAATAAGTGGATGAAAAAATATCTAACTTATAATTAAATTCTTTATTTTGATTAAAAGATAAATATTTATTTAATAATTTAAATTTCTGAAAAAAAGATATCCTTCCTATTATTAATGACATAAAAGTTGGATTTTTTTTTGCAGTATACTGAATTTTATTTTTAGAATTATAAATTAAAGGGGAAAGGCAAGAAACATTTTGGAAATTTTTAAAGGAATATTCAACTATATTTATTAATTCAGAGGCTCTAAATTTAATATCAGGATTTAAGATTATTATTATTGAATTTGAATGAATTGAATTTAGCTCAAATATATTTCTATTATGACCTGCTCCAAAACCAATATTTTTATAATTATAAGTGAAAGTTGAACTTATCAAAGTCAATTTATTCCTTATTTTCTGATTTATTACATTAGAAGGACTATTGTCAGATATAAGTAAATCAATATCATATTTTTCTCCATATCTATCATTAAAGTTTATGATAGAGTTTAAAAGATTATTTACGTCTTCAATATTTGTTTTATATAAAACAACTGAGAATATAATTTTTTTATCCATTAATATGAAGAGAAATTAGAAATTTTTTTTAATAAATGATTTAAAATTAAATAGAATATCATTATTAATCTATCAATTATTTTTCTAAAAAAAGATCTTCTTTTTTTTAAACTATAGTTATTTTGATGCCTTCTATATTTAATTAATGGATCTTTAATAAATTTAATTTCAGAATAAGTTGCAACTAAAAGGGAAATCCAATAATCATGGAAAATATAATTTGGTGGATATATATATATTTTTTCCTTTAAAAACTTAAAATTAAATATTGACATGCAACCTACAACTTTATTTCTTTTAAGTAGACTATTTAATTTTAAATTAGGCTCATTCTTATAAATCAACTCTCCATTAACTATAGGATTCATATTTATTCCAATACAATTCTCAATATCACTTATATATTTACCATTATGAAGAAACCCATTATAATTTTTATATAATTGGACATTTGAATGTAAAACCTTAAGTTTATTTCTTGACCAAATATCATCTTGATCACAAAATACGATCCATTTACCTCTAACATAATCAAATGCTTTAAAAAAAGATAAGGATGGACCAATATTAATTTTATTAGTTATAACTTTTATGTTATTAAATTTATACTTCTCATTATTTATTATCTCTATTGTCTTATCTGAAGAACAATCATCAATAATAATTATTTCCCAATCTATGAAGGATTGATTTACAATGGAATTAAGCTGTTTTAGCAAAAAGTTGGAGCCATTATATGTTGCCAGAATAATTGAAAAAAAGAATTTCTTATCATCATAAATTTTCATTTATAAAAAATTCATTACCATAAGATAAATAAATTCATCTTTTAAAGATTTAATTTATATTAAATAAATTATATACTCTTATTAGTCTTATTTAAATAATTTAAATTATAAAGTTTATTTGATTTTATAAGTATCCATTTGGATTATTTTCTTGCCATTTCAATCCATCTTTACAAATATCATCTATTGTTCTTAAAGGCTCCCAACCTAAGACTTTCTTTGCTTTAGAATTATCAGCAATTAAAATAGGTACATCTCCCGGCCTTTTTTTTGAAAAGCAATAAGGTATTTTGACATCATTGATTTTTTCATAACAATCTAGAAGTTCTAAAACGCTTGTTCCTTTACCAGTACCAAGATTCAAATACAATATCTCTGAATTATTCTCAAATAAATAATCTAAAGCTAGCTTATGTCCATCAGCTATATCCATAACATGTATGTAGTCTCTAATACTTGTGCCATCTTTTGTTGGCCAATTATTTCCAAAAATTTTTAATTTACCTTTTTTCTTTATTGCGAGATTATTTAATGTAGGAAAAATATTTGTAACGGGTCCATTTGGATCTTCCCCTATAAGACCAGAAGGATGGGCACCAATTGGATTAAAATACCTCAAAATCACAATCCTCCACTTATTTTTTTCATATAAGCTTAAATCATTTAAAAATCTTTCAACCACTAATTTTGAATTGCCATAAGGATTAATAGGTTTTAAATCATCGTCCTCTTTTATGAGATTTTTATGTTTACTTCCATAAACCGTAGCACTGCTGCTAAAAACAATATTATGACATTTATATTTTTTCATTACCGAAATAAGATTAATTGTTCCTATTACATTTACCTCCCAATATTTAAGAGGTTCTTCTAATGAATTTTCTACCGATTTTAAGCCTGCAAAATGTATAACTCCATATATTTTAAAACCTACTGATTCAGATAATTCAAATACATTTTTTAAACCATCTTTATCTCTAATATCTACTTTAAAAATTTTAATTATATTTGATATTTCATTCAGACTGAAATTACATATCTCGCAAACTCTGTATAAAGATTTTTCACAACTATTTATAAAAGAATCAGCTACCACAATTTTGTATCCAGCTTTAATAAGTGATATACAAGTATGACTCCCAATAAATCCGGCACCTCCAGTTATTAAAATTGTTTTCATACTGTTGTTCGAATAATTTTGATATGGTATTACTAATATTAACCGTATTTATAAATAACAAATAATATTTAAAATAATGTTCTATCAAAGGATAAAATATAAAGATAGTAATTTAATTTAATGAAAAATAGAATAAATTATAATGATAAGATATACATAGCAGGTGCTACAGGACTTGCAGGAAGTGCGATTGTAAGATCCTTAAGAAGAAATAATTATGGGAATGAAAAACTAGGTGGCAAATTACTTACACCCTCAAGGGAAATACTAGATCTTGCAAACCTATCAGAAGTAAAGAATTGGTTTAATATCAATAAACCAGATATTGTGATTATTGCAGCCGCGAAAGTAGGTGGTATATATGCAAATGATAGTCAACCTGCAGATTTCTTATTAGAGAATTTAAAGATACAAACAAATCTTATTGAGACTGCTTGGCTAACAGGGGTAAGGAGACTTTTATTCCTAGGAAGTAATTGTATTTATCCTAAATTTGCTGATCAGCCTATGATTGAAGATTGCTTATTAAGTGGACCTTTAGAAGAGACAAATCAGTGGTATGCAATAGCAAAAATTGCAGGAATAAAATTATGTGATTCACTGAGAAAGCAACACAACTTCGATGCCATTAGCATTATGCCAGCTAATCTTTATGGTCAAGGGGATAATTTTCATCCTACAAAAAGTCATGTGCTACCTGCTCTTATAAGAAGATTTTATGAAGCTAAAAGAGATTCAAAGATTAAGGTTGTTTGTTGGGGGTCAGGAGAACCTAGAAGGGATTTTCTACACGTAGATGATTTAGGTGATTCATGCACATTTTTATTAGAGAATTGGGACCCATCATCTGAAAATTCACCAAAAGATAATAAAGGTAATTCTCTAACAAGAATAAATGTAGGTTCTGGAGAAGATATAAGTATTAAAGAATTAGCAGAAAAAATTGCTAAGGCAACTAATTATGAAGGTTCTATAGTATGGGATAAATCAAAACCTGATGGACACCCTAAGAAGCAAGTTGATATCAAACACATAACAAATTTAGGATGGGAGCCTAAAATAACTTTAAATAATGGTATTAAAACTACTGTAAAGTATTTTAAACAATCAATTGAAAATGATAGCGCTCTAAGGCTTTAATTTAAAAACAATCGTTGTTAATGTGAGATAATTAGTTTATGGAAAATCAAAATCAGAAAAAAAATCAGGCGGGAATCAGCAAGAATGAAACTAATATTGGCATGGAATCTGTAGAAATTAAATATTTTAAGAAATTCTTGATTAGAAATATTAAGCTATTAACTTACATAATACTTTCTGGATCCATACTAAGTATTTTTTATGCATTAATCCAAAAGAATGTTTGGCAAGGAGAATTCCAAGTTGTTTTGCAAGAAAAAGTCTCTTCTTCAAGAAATAGACTCAAAGATTTTGAAAACAAAGCATCTTTTTTAAGTATTGCAAATATAAATGTTGCAAATCAGTTAGATACCCAAGTAGAGATTCTAAAAAGTCCATCTGTTTTGATGAGCGTATTTGATTTTTTAAAAAAAGAAAAAGAGAAAAAAAATGAAGTTATTTCATTTAGAAAATGGTTTAAAAACCTTTCAATAAGTTTAGAAGAAGGAACTTCAGTTCTTAATATTAAATATAAAGATACAGATAGATCAATTATTTTGCCCGTCTTAAATAAAATATCTGAAAAATATCAAAAATATTCAGGTAAAGAATATCAGTCTGAACTTAAATTAGGTATCAAATACTTATCAAACCAAATAGATATATTTAAAATTAAAAGTCAAAAAAGCTTAGCATCTGCTCAAAGATTTTCAATAGAAAATGATCTCCCTTTTTTGGAAATAGACACTCTAACTTCAGATTATGATGGTGGTGCTGATTTGGCTTCTGAATCTGGTGATAATAGAGTTGATGAAGCCAATTCATTAAAATTAACTCAAATGCGATTAAAAACAATTTCAGGAATTGATAATTCATTAGAAATAGTTGCTTTCGCAAAAAATATACCTGATTTCGCAAATCAAGAGAGAATTTTAATAGATTCACTAAGAAAAAAAGAAACTGATTTATTCAAGCTTAAAGAAATTTATAATTCAGATTCAAAAAGAGTTTTAGAATTATTAGAAAATATTAAAACAGAAAGTCAAATACTCAAAAGATTTATTATTGAGTATTTGAATTCACAAATAATTCTTATAAATTCAAGAAAAAACTCATTAGACAGACCAATAGATATAGTTCTTGAACATCAAAGTCTTTGGCAAGAAGCTGGGAGAAATAATAGGATATACGATGATTTAGAGTCTCAATTTATAATTCTTAAACTTGATGAGGCAAAAGAAAAAAATCCTTGGAAATTAATTACAAATCCAACTTTACTAAAAAGAAAGGTAGAACCGAGAAGATCATTGATTGTTTTTAGGTGGTTTTTTTCTAGCATTGCAATAGGATTACTTATTAGTTATTTACGTGAAAGGTTAAACGACAAAATATATAGCGACTTTGAATTTGAGAATATTATTCCATATAATTTAATTGATATTTTAGAAGCTGACTCTCAAAATGAGTGGAGGGAAAGTTTAAAGCTTTTTGCAAAAAGTAAATTAATAAATAAGAAATCTGAAAAAATTGGAATTATTGTATTAGGTGAAGATACCAATTTATTAACAAAAGTTTTTTATGAATATATAATTCAAGAATTTCAAGATAAAACTTTTTATATCATAAATGACCTAAACAATATCAAAGAAACCGATACACAAATTCTTTTATTCTTCACAAATAGCATTACCAAAGATCAGTTAAATCAGTTTATTAGAAGATTAAAAATTATTGAAACTTCAATTACAGGATGGTTTCTCATTGAAAAATAATAGAAAATATCAATAAAAATGTTGTATTATATT